>Ga0123352_10005756_pt1 | contig 18777 bp, 14 predicted proteins | sample TergutLab28metaG_FD_89700 | JGI IMG/M metagenome (GOLD analysis project Ga0123352, IMG submission 89700) | Labiotermes labralis P1 segment gut microbial communities from Petit-Saut dam, French Guiana - Lab288 P1 | ecosystem: Host-associated > Arthropoda: Insects > Digestive system > Gut ... | reverse complement strand
AGTCGCAAGCTCCTGAGGATGGATGTATTAACATCCGAAACATGTTGAGCAGTAAATAATGAAATAATAAAGCAAGTGGCATCAAGTTGGTCTCTCTTTATTCAACTATCAAGATGATGCACGGTCCAATAAACATAAGATTCAAAATTAACTATTTTAACAAAGTGAAACTTTAGCAAGTGCGGATAATGAGCTTCCTGAAGATGGTGTGACTGCACCGAAACATGTCGGAGCTGTTTTAATATAAATTTTAATATTGTTTTTAAGACAATCACTTGTTCATACGTTGGTGAATAATAAACTTTGATAATATGAAGATGCACGGTACAAATGTAAAAAAACATCAACCTTACCTTAGGAAACAAAAAGAAACTAACGAAACATGGCAGGACCACGAAATATTTTGATTTATTTACGATATCTGATTCATTACTAGGAACTGACACTATAGCCATATCAGCAGAGGGCTGGCATAAGATACTAATAAAAATTTACCCTACAGGATGTTTCTTCAGCATATGAAGCAAGTGCTCACTTAGTGAAGAAACTACATGATTATTTATGGTAACACAGATGTCCTTCTTCTTATTCACAAAATCCTGAACATTCAGGCTGTCCTATGTCAGTTGAATCAAGTCCACAACCTACTTCTGTGTTCGTTTTGAATATTTTCCTCCCAAACACACGTGATTTCACAGGTTCCCCGACCTGCACTTTGTAAGTATTAAGGTCATGACGAAAGGAATGAATATTCTAGTCACCGAATTATCTTGCTGTTTTAAATTGTAGTTCCTTCCTGTGTCGGCAGGCTTGCTTACAAGAACACTGGCATTTATTTTGAAGCTTATTTGCTGTGGAAAGATATTCTACACTACACAGTACAGAGTTCTTTTTCTGAATTTTTTTTTTATTTACAATGTGTCGAGCAAACGCAAAGACACTACAGACAACATTTACATGTTTGCCATGCTCTTTCAAGAAACTAAGAAATGAGTTTCATATGAAGAATTTATTTCATTGGATGTCTCTGGACTGCTTCCCCCCATATGCTTCATCGTTTGATCAATTTTTACTGGTTGCTCACGTCCAAAACACATCTCAGATTGTCTGACAAAGAACCGGTCTCTTTAAACTTTCATACTAAACTAATTTCACTACTTCTTGAAGTAGCATCACAAACATTAACACGTTGTTGCCAATATCTCTACACTTGCACTGCAATTTCACATTGAAAAAGACGCTGTTATAATGAACATCTACGCTCTGGAAAGGGGCAGGTGGCGGGCGCTTATGAATACGGTAATGAACCTTCGTGTTCCATAAAATGCGGGGAATATCCTGACTAGCTTAGAACCGGTTACCTTCTCAAGAAGTGACTCTGCTCCATGCAGTAAGTAAGTAATAAACATCTACGACGCCATCGTCACAACTGCACTCAAATTCACACAATCTTCAAGGTACACATTTTCTCTTAAAACATTGCGCGAATATTGTATTTATCAAGAACAGAACTCTATTAATAATTCTGAAGATAGAGAGATGAATGCCAGACGTGCTCATAAATAAAACAATAGGAAGGAAAACAGGAAAGTAAATTATACACAGAGTAATAAAAATAAGAAGCAAAAAATCAAATTATTTTCTGCATATTTTTAAGAATTTTGATCTTAATACCCTGGCGAATATTTTTCCTCGAGAAATTAGTTAATAAACAGTACGTCGGTCTACTTAAAACAATACTGTAAAGTCAAGAAAGTTTCAACAGAAGACATCCACCACTACTACAAAGATCTCTCGACACAGTAACTGTGGACTCACCTGAACGTTCATGGTACTGTAATAAATACCTCCGTAATCCCGAAATTTCTGTTATCGTAGGTGTGAACATGGAAGTTGTGCTCAATTTTGAGGTGTGAATAAATAAGCGCATCTTAACGTAGGAAATGAAAACCTTCTTTAGTAACAGACTTCTAAAAAGAGCCAAGCTTGTTAACGGTAATATTTGTAACATGATCTCCGTGCGATTACATTTTGGCTCTATAGAAACACATTTTCAGCTACATATGTGGAGATGGCCACGGTATATGATATGGTGTGATACGATATATATATGATGACATGAGGTGATGTGATATGTGATATGATATATATGATATAACATGCTATGATATGATATATATATTTGTTAACTACAATCAAGCCACCCGGTGGCAGTAGTACAGTACAGTTCCTCCGAAACTTCAGCCCCTACCTAGTAAATTGCCCAAAGAACAAAACGTTTGAAACATACTACAGAAAAACATCGTCAACATACTGAAAATTCTAACTGTGCCCTTTTCTATACGATATGCCTAATTGTTACAAATGTGACAAGAAATTAAATCTTTTAAGTTATACTGGTCATGCCACCGCATAGGTGGTTAGTAGCAGGCGCCTCACTGCGGTGGTCCAGGTTCGATCCCAGACCAGTCCATGAGACAGGACAAAGTGGCACTGGGACAGTTTTGCCTCCGAAAAAGCTTACTTCGTTTTCTCCTGTCAGGGTTACTCCACCAATGCTCCGTGCTCATATTTCATCCACCTAGCACCGAAACTACACGATCTTACCAACTGGCAGCAAAGTTAAATAAAACAATTCCCTCTCTAATTTCTGAGTTATAGCTGCAACATTCAGCTAAGCTGGTATCTACAAACAGTGTCTCTCTCCACCTTCGTAGTCTGGAACTGCCTGCGTCGAATCTCGGCCCGAAAACCAGCTATTAAGTTTGTTGTGTCTCTCCTCAGTACAGCCACAACAATTACAGCATATCGACTTAATGCATGTTACGGCAGTTTCTGTCCACATTTTTTCCAAATGATAAATCATCCTAACATGAGATACTACATAACTTACCCAGTTGAAGAAGTGACATTAAATAAATCGAGATTATAATCAGATTGGCGATGGGTCTGCACATCGCACAGAACCTGCAAATCAGTCAATTTATTCAGTACCCAAGATAAAGACTCTTTAGTTTGCAGTTCATTGAGTAACTCATTATTTAACACCAATAACAGCACACTGCGTGAAGTGAACAGGAACTGCGCTGATCAGTAAAGTCTCATGCTTAATCACATGGAAAGATGATTAATAATCATGGACAACCAGAATACGAACCCGAGAACAAAGCAACTGTGACATCGTACAACATGCAATGGTCTTTGTGGCTGTTTTATCTATTCAGCTACCTCGCAGCACGAGTTTGGTGTCCCTGTGGTACATTAAAGCCTGAAATGTAACGGTGACCGGCCAGTTGAAGGAACTCGACTGACGGGTATTTGTAACCGAGATGTTAAGCTTTTCGATGTAGAAGCCGAACTTTTAGATGTAGAGTCCAGCTGAAATGTGATGGCACACGGTGACGCAAGGGAGGAGAAGTGAAGGGGAAACTGGCGAATGGAGTGGGCCGCCAGAACCCTTCACACTACCTCGGAACATGGTGTATCTATCATTACTACTGCTGATGCGCAAAACTCGGCTGCCAGTAGTCGACTGAACTGACGCCCCCGCCAATTTAAATGGATTTGTCCTTTTCGCCAAAAGACGAAATCTGGTTTATGCGCGTGTGCCATCAAATTTCAACTGGCCTCTACTTCGATTTCGTCCTCAACAACAAAATGCCAATTTTCATCTGGTAGTGTGTACTTAAAGTGGCTGATCGAACGGTTCTAATCTTCTGGGATGTTACCATGTGTCGAATAGTAAATAGTTAGGGGTCGACAGGTGGAACAAATCAGAAGACTAGAATCTTAAACAACACGACTCTGAGAACCTCAAAACTCGTGCAGGCACAGAGACTCCAGGCACAAGGCTAAACATATGCAGTTCGGTAACAGAACATCAAGAAATAACTCTGATTTAGACAGCCTTGAACAAGACAGACAATATACGTACCATGTAGCACTGATGCGCGTTAGCCTAACTACTCTCGCCGTGGAAAGGCATTGAGGATTAAATAGTAGTGTGTGTGTGTGTGTGTGTGTGTGTGTGTGCGTGTATGTGCGCGCGTGTGTGCGTGTATGTGCGCGCGTGCGTGCGTGCGTGTATGTGTGTATGCGCGCGCGCGCGAAAGAGAGAGAGTGTGGTTGCAGTCATTTATCCAGCACGCAAGGCGCATGAGCCGTATTATACTGTAATTTTGCCCTGTCTGGCTGGCTCTACCACATTGTTCCACATTATCTCATACACGGCACGATTTTCGGCAAACAGGTAAGTTGTTGAAAAAAAAATGTGTGTTTTGATATTCTCTACAAATTTGTCTGAGAAATTTCTCATTCTAAGAAGAATTCAGCGAGATATGATCGTAAAATTACATGGGTATTAATCAAAAGTACTCCTTGTTCTTATCAGATTTTAATAAAACTTGAATTTTCCAGCCAGATTTTCAAAAAAATACTCAAATATCAAATTTCATGAAAATCCGTGCAGTGGTAACCGAGATGTTCTACGTGGACGGACGGACAGACAGATAAGCCGATATAACGAAGAATTTTGCTATAGCGCCTAAAAATGAAGGCTCATTTTACGCGGTTGCAAGATCCTATTGTTAGAGATCCTGTAGTTAGAGGCGTAACATCGAACTTTCTTCGGAATCAGCCAAATAATTTCGAAGGTGCAACACAGAGACAGACGGTCAGACAAGACGTCCACATAACGCACCATTATGTGCACATCACGCCATTACAAAGGAAGGAGTTTCAACATGCCCGCGAGAATTCAGCGCAACTAAATGGAATTTCTCTTGCGGAAAGACACACTAAAATAATACTATTGTTGCATCCGCTGTATTGCAACAGAATAAAAAACATCTGGAATGTTGTCTGTGACATAGAGCAGTACTGTGTTAAATCGACTGAATACACTCACAATCAAGACGATTCCCTACTGCACAGGTTACATCACCACCTTACACAAACGTCCAATTTGATATTCAGAGGACCGTGCATCGTGATATATTCTTAAAATAGAACCAACCAGGTGCATTAATTTTTCAAATTTATTTTTGGAATAGGACTCTACAAGTTTTGGACAGTTTCTCTGTCCATCAGGAGTTTAGCACTGTACACACAGCATAACCTTTATGGCCTATATCTATTGCTGTGTGTACAGTGCTAGACTGCTGATGATGGACAGAGAAACTGTCCGAAACATGTAGGATTATATTCCACAAATAAATTTGAGAAATTAGTGCATCTCGTTGGTGTTATTATAAGAATAAACGTCCAACTCTGGGCCGATATAAGAAGCCGGGACCTGCTGAATCATAAAACAGGAGAGATAAACCACCACAAGGCCACATTCGTTTATAAGGAACCAATCATGACCTCTTCTAAAATCCCATTATTTCCTTCGAGGGAATAAGGAGTCCAAAAGAACCTAACGGCCGAGTATTGAAGCCGAGACCATTACACCACGAAGCATCCATTAGCAATTCTTGTTTATGAAGAACATATTGGCGGCTTCCTTTAAGGCAGATCCTACGGTCCCAGCACTTTCGTGAGGGTGACTGAAGAAAGTCACGAAAAATCTCAAAGATAATATACAATGCTTCCGTGGAGGGACTGGAGATAACCAGGAAAGTTCTCGCGTTGGACATCCTATCATTGGACCGACCGCTCGAACTCCGAAATTTCTACACACGAAATCGAAATTCTAAGCACCATACCACGACCGAAGATTTCAACATACATTTTCCAACACTAACAGAAAGCCAGACAAACACTGCCCGCACTAAGTGATTCTAACATGTTACTGAAGAAGGTAATAACATGCAATAATACACGTTCCGGGCCAGTAGAAATCACAGCTTCTGCTGACGGGTACAATATCCGTGCCACAGCCTCCTTACCTCTTTACTGGTGGCTGTCAGATGGTACACGCGTATTACAGCTTCAGGCTCAGGGTCGACCAAATGCACATACATACGAAAAAAAAAATAACTTTCTGCTGAGGATTTTAATTGGCCAGCAATGTCTTCCTGCTGGTTAAATGAGTACCACTTGTTCACGAAGATTTAAGAATAAGACAAGGCCCTTACTACTGATCTAAGAACTTGTATAACATCGCACGACAAACCTATAACGAAAGCAGAAGAGGAAGTTGTGTCAATCTGTCCGTCTGCCAGGATACTTCCATCTCGGAAACTGGTGGACGAATTTATTTGGTTTCCGCGTCGGGGTCTACAAACAAATGTGTAGGGGGAATTTAACTTTGAGATGTGAAGTTCAGGCGTACGTTATTATCTCCTGGGATGTAACGCCATACTATATGCTAAAGAAGCATATTTTCCTGTGTGGCCTGTCTTAATCTAAATCGGAATATCGCGGATTCGATTCCCGAAGGTGTCATTGGATTTTTTCATTGACATAATCCTTCTGGCCGCACTATGGCCCTGGGGTCGAATCAGCCTCTAATAGAAATAAGTACCAGGAATATTTCCTGGGGGTTAAAGGCGGCCGGTGCGTAAGGCTGACAACCTTACCACCTTCATGTGTCGATTGTCTTGAAATCTGGGAGCCTCAACCTCCTGGAACCCTCAGGGCCTGTTCAGGCCTGTAATGGGATTGCTTTTTTATTTTTTACCTGTCTTAATCTAAATGTCTCGATAAATCTAAATGTTTTGAATTTGTATCAAACAAAAATTCTTCGTGAAAATTCTTAAAGTATGCTTAGTTTAGATTAAATTTCATATGTTGGATTCATGAGTCTATATCCTCGAGCAAGGCACCCTTCCCAGATAGGCGGCTGCGTGTACGGCAGAAATAATGTAGGCACAATGACGAAGTGAAAAAACATTCACCTGTCGTCCTCTTCTAGCTAGTCACTTTAACAACAAAGGTCTATGTTTAAAAAAAAAGTCCTGCTTTGAAAGGACACAGAGAGAGGCGGCATGAAGAAAAAAACTGAAATGAATAAAAGTGAAAGAGTTATTGACCATTTTAAAGAAGAGAGTAAAATCTTACTTAAAATGATGCCCTAGAAAGTGAATAAAAGAGAAATTAAGATTATATGTTAATAAAACACAGCACTTTTATTTCGTGAATTCTGATACGAGATATGTGGGGCAACATACTCATACAGTTTCCCAATATTTCCAAAAGAAATAAAAGTCAAATGCGACAAGCACACAATCGTGATCCGCGGTTGTGCATAAAAATTTTACCCACCCATCAAATACATACATAACACAAAAAACAGAATTGAATGCCTAATAACTAAAGGTCTCCTTCTGCCACACGGTGTAATCAAATACGAACACAACGATTAACTCAAAAATAAAAATCAAGAATAACGGTCCAAGCTACCACAAAGAAAACTAGGCAACCAATAACAAAACTTACACAACAAATCATTCTACAACGCAAATGAATTATTAATATTACATTATTTTAACGAAATTAGTACTTACTCTAAACTGTCTCATGCAAATACAGGAACAACCAATATTGTCAACAATAATGCATAATTCATGCTGCAGACAATATTCAGTATGAAGGCAATGGAGTCAATTTATAACAACAGTTCACAGGATACTGATCGTGTGAATACGCATGTATAACATATACACAGCTGCAAGAAGAGCCAACAACTCAAACTTAGACAACCTCATAGAAACATGTCTGTGATTAAACTCCTTGTTTGTATTTACTTGGCCTGATGATGGGTTTAAGAAATAGTCGGAATATGCAGCCGTAATATGTCACTGTATTTTTGGTATAAATGCTGTTGTGACAATCACTGAAAAGTTCTTGAACTCATATTTTTGTGACAAATGTGTTTGTATTTATTATTATTATCATCATCATCATCATCATTAATGGTTCATCCTTTGCATGGTCCTAAGCCGGGAAACATCTCTACTACTTTGGTTATTCATTGTTACATGTTTCCATTGTCTTTCCGACGTGTGGCATAACTGGGCGCATTCCGCAAAGCAGTCGTGCCCTCCCTTTCTTCATTTACATTTATATTTCAATCCTTCTTCGTATTCTGTCCTCCCTCTCCAAACAAAGAGACCGTACTTAAAATATTATACAGTTCTAACACACAACATTTTGGACGGCCCTAACTTAATGAAGGAAGAAGGACGTGAAATTGGCTGAGCAGAGTCGTGTGCCCGGTCTCGCACGTCAGGCTAACGGCAGTGCCGAGCCATCAAGGTAAGTTAAAATGAAAAGTGGAAATTAACATGGCGAACTGGATGCAATGTAACCGGATCGCCTGGAATCGGCGCAGAGAAACTGGTTCCTCCATTTGACAAACATTTTGTTCTCGATTTCAAGCGAGCAGGTCCTAGCTTCCGACTCGCATGCACCCCTACTAAAGTGTTCTCCACATTTAAAACTACGAGGAAAAACCTTTCATGTCGTATGTGAAGATTTCTAGACCGAGTTTTACCTCCATAATCCGGATTCCGAAAACTTTGGCTTTAACGTGAAGATCTCTAAACAAAGTAAGTCATGAAGCATTATTATTATTATTATTATTATTATTATTATCATCATCATCATCATCACCTCATTTATGCGGGGTATTTATACTTATGTTCCTGAGACAAAATATGTCCCTAGGGAATACAGTATTGCAGCTATTCTGTTGTTACAATTCATGGTGCTTATATCGTTAGTTTCAGTGTTGAATCTATTGTACCTTTATATTAGTACTTTCCGCAGTATGTGTGCAGTGTCCAATATGGCTGTTTTCTGGAGTTCCTTGACTTCATGTTTTCCTGGTATGTTCCTCACGTATTTTCTAAATGATTTTGAAATAGTCCCAGTCGCCCCTATTATTACGGGTATCACCTTTGTTTTTACATTCCACGTGCGCTGTATTTCCATTGTAAGTTCTTTATATTTTAGAATCTTCTCGGCTTCCTTTTTAATCAAAATTCTGTCTCCTGAGATTGCAACGTCAATTAACATACATGTTCCCTTTTCATTATCACGGTTTATAATGTGTCGTTTGTTGTTGGGGATAGTTCTGTCGGTTTGTACTTATTATTATTATTACTACTACTTGACAAGCGGTCCCTATAGTTCAACCAGTGTCTCCTTCGGAATGACAGCCCATACAAATATGCCTTCTGCTTTCTTCCTCCATTTCTTGACACCCACCGATTTCATATCATTTTCAGTACAGTCTAGCCATCTTAATTTTGGTCTTCCTGCTTTTGCTCTTGTGTCTGGTTTCTCCTGAAATACTTTCTGTATGGTCCTATGATCAGACATTCTTACTAAAACGCCAGCCCATTCTAGTCCTCTTACCTTTGTTGTTGTTACAATATTTGGTTTTATACACATTTCCTGTAATTTATTATTAGCTCGGATTCTCCAGGCATTAGGATCTTTAATTGGGCCGTATGTCTTTCTTAACATTCTCCGTTCCCATAATTACTTTTATTACTATTGAATAAAATTAATTTAATTGTCATCATCATTATCATCGGTATTAGGAAGCGAATGTCGACAGTCAACCGCAATGACAAAGGTGTCTATATGGAACTAGAAATGTAGACTGAACACTAAACATTGCAGTTGATGTAACATCACTAAACGATTTCCGTCTACAACAACGGCAAGTTTGGAAAGACTTTGGACAGCACTGGTCAATCACAATGTAACAGTTGGCTATATCGAGCACGTCACGGACAATGAAGACTGACAACACGACTGAATATTCCGACGTAGAAATAGAAGCCAGGGTCTCTGAACAAGCTCGTTGTTCTTCATTCAGGGCGTAACATGCGGCATTTACTGCACCCATTTCTGTTTCTACCCCAACTTCTACCGCTCAGACTTCCAATTTACAGGTTTCGGCGCGAAGTATTGTCATGGTGGGTCAGAGGTACACTCCAATTTAAATGTAATGTCACAAGCGCAGAAACCAGATTTCGTCTTTCGGCGAAACGGACGAGTCCATTTAGTCAGTTCAGTCGACTACTGGCAGCCGAGCTGTGCGCATCAGCGGTAGTAATGCTGGATACACCATGTTCCGAGGAAGTATGAAGAGTACTGGCTATCCACTCCATTCGTCAGTTTCCCCTTCATTTCCCCTCCCGTGCGTCACCGTGTGCCATCACATTTCAACTGGACTCTACATCTTCCGGCTCTATAGTCACAGAGAAAGGAAATGGCTCCGGTGTGTAAACTACACGCCACGCAGATGTAACTGCTTCAAGATAACACTTCAAGAATTGTTTACCTGTGCCGTCAGCTTCACGCTTCGGTTGCCTTATCCAGGAGGGAAAATAGCCTACGATACCAATTGGACAGAAATCCGGAATGAACTGAAAGCCAATCTCAACGTGCTAACGAAGAGAAAGGCTTCCGACTGCCAGGAATCGAAACCTGGCCATATGTGTCCTCTAAATTGGCGCGTGTGAGAATAACAACAGGACTACACTTTACAGAAAATTCTACTTAACCCCATCCCCCCCAAAATGAGAACGTATCAAGGTTCAAGAGTTTAAAACAATATGTATAGCTACACACATGTAGGCATATAGTTATGACGTCAGCAAAAACCGAAACATGCTGTCGACTCGCAAATGGAAAGCATAACAAATAAACGGAAGATCAATGTTCAAAATGCGTCTTATAGAATCTTCAAAAACAACAACTTGGAACAATCTGAATACATAAACCAAACGCGCGTTTAACATTTAAAATCAATTCCGATGTTCATGAGTATTTCATTGGTCCGTCCGAATTAATCAGGAACATTGCACTCTACTGCATCTACAAATGGCCAAAACATGTACTGACTACTCAGTTTTACGATCCTTCAAATACGCACGTCATACACGCAAGTCACCTTGCATTGAAGTCACTACATACATACATACATACATACATACATATATACATTCCATAGATCCCTGAGGCTGTCACCAGACAACAGGATGTGGAACATGTCAAAAACATATAAAAGCATACAAGACATATAAAATTATTACAGTGTAAGAATTTACACAGTCATATAAGTCAGTAATACATATCATTCGAACATGCAAAAATTCATCCACAGAGTAAAAGGAGTTCGCATATAAAAAAATTTTAGGGCTACTTTAAGCTGTGGCTTTTCATTACTAAGGCTACCAAAGCACTGGGAAACACGGTAAACCACAGTCAAGATATCTGGCGGTAGTACAGTAATTCATACCGCTGTTTAATATTTTATTTGGCGTTTAAATGTATCAGGATTAAGCAGCACTTCCAGCATCTCTCAATCATTACAGCTTACAGGTAACACCTATTACACAATGTAAGTTACATGTTACCGTGGAAATAGGTACCAATTGAGGTATTTATTAGTAAGAACTGGCGTAATAAAGGTCAAACCATAGTCAAAAATGAAGTATTTTCTAATAAGGTGAGAGATATTCAGTTAATGCGAGAAGTTAAAAATATGGGGCGAAGATATAGTACCTACAGTAAAATTAACAAGACAGGCAGTATAGTATAACGTAACATTGAGGCGTGTATCTGCAACCATTGTTGCAGTTAAAAATCACTAAGCATTACATTTTCGGAGCGTGTCCGTAGCCTTAGCTATCCATCACGAAATGCGCATGCGCTATACGCTATATTATCATCTGACACCTGTCCGCCTCTACAGTGTTTTTTCACATTACCTTATAAACGGCAGGATTTAAAAAGAAAAAAAAGAGTTACTGAGCTTAAAATATGTGGTTGATTTTCTGTACAATTTTTTTTTCTGAAACATTTCTCATTCTAAGAAGAGATGAGCTAGATATGATCAAATTCACACACGTCTTCTGCACAGCAGCCGTTGTTCTTGGCAGATTTTAGTGCAACTTGAATTTCCTCAACAGATTTTCGAAAAATATTAAAAACCCAAATTTCTCGAAAATCCGTCCAATGGAAGCCGAGTTGTTCCATACGGACGGATGGACAGACAGACGGACATACAAGACGGCGTTAACATTCGCTCTTCGCAACTATGCGAACGCGCCTAAAAATATTGTCACTTACCAAGTAGGTTACACACGAACGAAACAATTCAAGACGGCACAAGTATATAACCAACTATATAACGAAGAGACACAGAACTATCTGCTATGTACACCGGTCAAAATGTAAGTTGTTGTATCATAATTAAACACTTTATTATCCAACTAATGCACAATATATATGTAGATACAATTAAAATTATAAAGGCTCCCTAATGATAAATCCTCTGTGATCCGAAACATGTTGGAGTACTTTTAAATATTTTATAATTTTAATTGTACCTACATATTATATATTGTGCATTAGTTGGATAATAAAGTGTCTAATTATCATTGGTGCACGGTGCAAACATGAAGATTGTTGTATCATAATTATGGTTTATTATCACAGGCCAAATTGTAACACGTGACCTGTTGCCAGTATATGCATTCATGGAAGCACCAACAATTAATACATCAGACTCTACCTATAGTTCGTTTTTTATCATATCGGGGAACCAGCTGCAGAAAATAGAACTGAGGTTGGCAGGAGAATAGGAACTAGTTTGTATGCAGGATCGATGAGCTATTAAATGATAGAAAAAGTAAAATAAAAACAATCATAGCATAAACCTAAAAAACAAACCCCAGACAGAGAACTGAAAACCAATATGTGTGTGTGGCAAATAATATGAAATTTAAGATTAACATTTTATCAACAGAATAGAACGTAAGATCATTGTTAGGTATGTGCACTGCAGCAGGCCCAACACTGGATTGCTGTAATGCAGTGGCGTACCCAGGAATTTTGTTCGGGGTGGGGGGGGGGTTCAACAAATTCAGTTCAGGACAGAGGACACAGAGAATGGGGATCTGGTGGCGGTAGCCCCCTAGTAAGGGGTTCTGGAGGCAGCTGTAATTTGGTACAAGAAATTTCATTTCATATAGTAAAATTTTCTTAATTTTTGTACTTTAAGACTATTTATGATGACAACCAATTTATTTGTCATTGCTAATGTAAAACAATTGCGAACCTAGGTAGTTTTAGAATTTTACTGCCTTTTTTCCGAATATCTTGGGGTGTTGGCGTCCTAAATTCTGCAATTCTTAACAGTTTTCACAATCGAGTTGAGTTTTGCACGATTTTGGAGGGCCTTCGGAATTTCGGAGGGGGGTTTGAACCCTCCAAACCCTCCCCCCTCGGTACACCACTGCTGTAACATTACTCAGCAAATAAATTATTATTATTATTAGCATCATATTAATTTAATCGTTTAATTGGGTAAAAGAGTGGTTAGCAGTAGCCCAAATAATGCACATACTTGCGTGGGGGGGGGCAAGGGGAGGGGTTTTGCCCATACAATATTTTGTTTACCTAAGAATAGTTTTTTTTTGTTCCTGAGTTGCAGTTCCTAACACCCAACAGCGATTTCGCCACCCCCCTCCCCTCCCATGTTATAGCCAACTTACGCTTTTGAACATATGTGTTAGTCGCAAAAACCGCCACTGAACAGTCTCCGTATAGATTCTCACGTAATTCTATTTAAAGCAGCCACACCTGTCTGATCTGCTTACATTGCACTTTAAAATTAAACACGCGGCTCCTAAGATAACCTATCTTGTGCAGGGCCATTGTATAAACTCAACGAGTAAGATGGCTAAGATGGCGCGGGACGGAAAGCAATCCGATCGGCCGAGAGCTTCGATACGAACACCTGCACACACATACCAGCTGCATGCACCACAAGGACACGCTATCTTACGGGTAACTAAAATAATCGTAGAGTTAATCACAATTCCAGCAGACTAAGAAGAGTTTGAACACTGTGTAACTACTCTGAACGGGCCACGATATGAATATTAACTTACCTTTAAGTCAGGTACTGTTTCAAAGAATTCCCGTTACTTGCAAAATGCAGTACGACACAAACCACCGATTTAATACTGCGAAATTACTCTATATACGCCACGTTCTGAGCACTGAACTTTCAACACCAACACTTGTAAACGTTTTGTGTTTCACTTATTCTAAATTACACATCACAAGACTTTAAAAACACCACATATTCATCGGAAAATACACTTACCAAACGACACATTTCCACCTACCATTAGCTCTAGTACTGCTGCAGGGAGGGAAGGTGGCCAGCGAGTCTATAATCCTACCCTCTTCCCCTTCATAAGAAACCCTTGCAATCACTGTATCCAGTGACGCGTTGAGGGCCTACGTACATTTTCCAGATCCGTGACCGGATCGTCTGTGCATTACTCCATAAATTAGCAGGTAGATAGTTACATAGGCACTTATTTACACGCATCTGGGTGGTTTCTGAGTCCCTTCCGTACTTCAAGGACGCGTACCGAATGTCTCTAATCAGCATGGAGAAGAACAGTGCCAGCCCGAACATATGCAAAGAATCACCGTGCTTTTTTCTATACGTACATAGACACGTACCCTAGAATATACAAGTAATTTAATCGCAACCGAATACACACAATACCTTAATTTTTTAATTGTATTTAAAGACTTTTTTGTGGTGGCTTACATTTATTGTTGTGTGTTCTTTGGATCTGGTTTTTCTGAACGCCAAATCATCTTCAAGAGTTAACACACAAATGCGTTTTCATACTTTACGTTCGAAAACGCATTTGTATGAGGTACAAGCGAAATATGTACGGTTCTTTTTATAATTTAATGAACAAAAGACTGTGTTCTTTGAATGATATTCTACTAAAATATGTATGAGCTAGGTAAAGCAAACTACATACGTTGTTGGGACGTTTGCGCTTTTTAAATTAAAATAATAATTTAATATCACACAAAAAATGAAATTCTATCTAAGCTGCACGGTCTTATATAGCACCATTAGAGACTATATGGAAGCAAGAAGAGGAAACAGTTGAGCAAATATGCACGATTAAATGAATGCTAAGCAATTTGAACGCACTCATTAAATTTAATTTTATTGTCGAAAAGTTATTTAATTTACGTGGTTTAATATTATAAACAATCAACTAGATGCAACAATAACTATTTATTAGTAATTTCAATCAGCTCAGCGTTTTTCGGGCGATAATTTCGACCATCTTCAGGAGCGCTAGACTGTGTTTACAGCTTGTGGTACAACGCACCTGGTCGTCACCAGCAGGCAGCGGTGCATTATACCACAAGCTGTAAACACAGTCTAGTGCTCCTGCAGATGGGCGAAATTGTCGCCCGAAACACGTTGAGCTGATTGAAATTACTAATAAATAGTTATTGTTGCATCTAGTTGATTGTTTATAATACTGTATCAGAGATGCACGGTCACACAATCATAAAATTTACGTGGTTTATTTGACACTCAGTCTTTCGTTCTTTCCACGCTTCATGAACCCATGTACCTTTGAATATATGAGCTTCTTGTACCTCATGTAGTGGCAAAGGGATCACAGCTCATTGCGTAAGACGAAAGTATGTCCTGCTCATCAAGTCTCAGAAGATGTTAACTCAATACAAGCCACTACAGCAGTGACACAATCGCATTGTCCGGACAGTGCATGAACGGACAGAACACTGATAGGAAATGTTTATGTGGACCATACACACGGTTCTCCTGGCCATAGAAGGGTGTGTTCAGAAAATTCAATCACCCTAAATTGCAATTTATATTCATAGACTCGCAAATCAGCCATGCATTTGAAATATGTTCCTCCCAATTCAAACTAGCTTTCTGTAATTAAATTATGTTTGAAAGCCTGCAGTACTTTATGTACTCCAGACTATAATAGACGGCGGTGAATTTAGCTCGTAATAATAATAATAATAATAATAATAACTAATCTGTCATATCGTGAAAGATCATTGAAACAAACACACACAGGTCCAGGTCACTTTTGCTTACAATTTCTACCAATTAGGTCAAATATATATTTATTTTCAATAGTACGACGTTATAAATACAGGCACAATTAAAACACAGAAGGACATGTACCTACACGCTTTAATCAAATATTCTTTTGTAGGTACCTTAAAAGTCGCAACATGGTAGGGGCGTATGTCTTTGAAAGTACGATCAAGTCTTGCGAAATGTGGAGCCATGTAATCCGGTACGTATGCACCGCATGAATTTCTTATTTCCGCCATTTGTGCTAAATGCCCCGAAAATTTCAATGTGTACCGTTCAGTATTAGCTGAGACTACTCTTCGTTCCACCAAGAAAATGAGTCTATATGTAGCATGTCATCCTCACAACAAACTGCTATTATTTAACTGAACAATATTCACAGTTTGGTTTTTTTTGGGGGGGGGGAGACAAAGTGTTAGGCAATAATTTAATTTTGGGTACGTTCAGGTCCATGCAGGATGCCGATTAAAACCATTCCGTCCGTCCGTCTGTAGGCACGTAACAACACGTGAACCACCTACTCAGCCCTCAGTAAAATTCGGCGCTGGAGAAATGTATGAACAACCGTCTAGCCACATTGATGTTTACTTGGCTCGGACAGTCTCAAGCAACACTTACATGAAGACCTACACACGTATCTTGGCACACATTGACGGACTATCTAAAGACCTAATTACAGGAGCGAAACGCGTTTCCAGGAGATGTCGTAGAGGAGCATATAGCATATATTTTATATCAAATACAGCTTTTAAACAAATCTTATGGTTTCGAGATTTTTAAACAAAAAAGGACGCCTATATTTTCCATGTAGATGCTAAAAAAATTAACACAGCATACACAGCCTGCCATGTGCGGATAAAAAAATTATTCAGATCTATCGTAAGTTGAAATCACATGCGTCGCACTCAATACAGCGCACAGTACACACACCATACAGTCACACTCAACACAGCGCACAGTACACACACCATACACCTGACATGCTGCCACACCACCGCATAACATACAATGACGTAGTTTTTACCGAAATTTAATCTATTATAACTTTAGCTAGGCTCTAAAGAAGGCTCCCTGATGATGGTCGTGCTTAAAGACCGAAGCATGTAGGAGTAATTTGACGTGATTTTTAATGTGAATTTTAAAACTTTATCAAGTTTAAAAAAGAGCGCATTTGTTGGTGTATGAACTTTATATATATCAAAATGCACGATACAAAGATAAACCGGTTTAAGTCGCTTTAGTTTTATGCAACAACAAAGATACGATTCGTCAATACACAACCCTTTACTGACGCACTGTATATATTATTGTTGCATATTATACTGACACAACGGGGATAACATATATCAATACGAAACTTCAGTTTTGTTTATATATCTGTGTGGTAGGAAGAAGGTCGACGACCAAACGACAGATGGCGGAACTGTGTACACAGATATTAATAAATTAAAAATTAAAAACTGGACAGAGATCAAAAAACAGATTTGACTGGAAGAAGTCCACAAGGAGGCGAAGGTCCGAATTGGACTGTAGTGGTATTTAGGAAGAAGAAGGAGATGATGATGATGAAGAAGGAGAAGAAGGAGGAGGAGGAGGAGAAGAAGAAGAAGAAGAAGAAGAAGAAGAAGAAAACGGACGCTTTAAGCCATGCAGTGGGACTCATCGAAGTGGTAGCCATTTGATAAGTATAATAACTAACTACCTAACCAACCTGAATCCTTCTTGAGAGGATTACAGTTCCTAAGCTAATCAAGAAATTGCACGCATTTTACGAAACACGAAGTTTCACAACCGTGTTCAAAAAAGCCCATCTGTTCCTGTCCGGAGCCAGATCAATCCAGTCAAGCTCCCCTCCCTCCTTACTCTGTTCATAACTAAAATCATAAAAGCATATTTTTCATACTTCAACCCAGTGTGAATGACTTGCATACACATTTATTTTCGTTCAATTTTTTTTTAAAGTTAGCATGATTTCGGCCCAGACACTTTTTGTGGAAACAGTAGAAAAGCATGTTTAAAATACACTTATTAGTACTCATTGTTTCAAATCGTCAGTTTCGTGTTGCTAGGAAGATCGCATGAAAAGTTTTAATTCACAGATAGAAAATATCGGTGCAATAACACAGAGAAAGAACCGGAACTGTTACGCCATGCACACATTTCCCAATTTGTTACACAATGCGTAGACAAGCTTCGTGCTTCAAAGGGTTAATCGTCCTACAAACATTTGGTGAAGAGTATCAGTTACAAAGCTCCTCACTGTATAACTGTTTTCAAACTCCTGTTGCCTGCTTCCTTTATCGTTGGTCTCAATGCGCTCCTCAACACTTCGTTGTCACACACCTGAATGTAGTCTGTCACAATAACAGTGCATTTGTCTCACGTTTGGTTTGGTGTGCTCCGTTCACCCCAGCACCATAGACAGACAGTCTCAATTTGAGTGTTGTTTGATCGTGCATCTTCCTCATGAAATAAAGTGAAATGCCAGCTTCATGCAACTAGGTAATTTTATTGATGTATTCTTAGCTCGGTGCTGTGCTACAAATCAGAACGTCGCTGGTTCGAGCCCAGCTGGTGTCAGTGGATTTTTCATTGACATAAAATCCTTCCCATCGCACTATGGCCCTGAGGTAGAATCCGCCTCTAACATAAATGAGTACCAGGCGTATTTCCTGGGGGTAAATGCGGCCGGTGCGTAAGGCTGACAACCTACCACCATCCTGTGCCGTTATCACGAAATCTGGGAACCTTAACTTCCCAAGAACCCTCTGGGTCTGTCCAGGCCTGTAATGGGACTGCTTTACCTTTTTTATTCTTAGCTCGACATGTTTCGGGCGCATACACCCATCATCAGGAGCATTAGATGTTGAGTTGCAGCATATGGTTTTCTGCACCGAGTT
>Ga0123352_10005755_pt1 | contig 18779 bp, 17 predicted proteins | sample TergutLab28metaG_FD_89700 | JGI IMG/M metagenome (GOLD analysis project Ga0123352, IMG submission 89700) | Labiotermes labralis P1 segment gut microbial communities from Petit-Saut dam, French Guiana - Lab288 P1 | ecosystem: Host-associated > Arthropoda: Insects > Digestive system > Gut ... | reverse complement strand
GGCTCAGGATGGTGGTAGGTTGTTAGCCTTACGCACCGGCCGCCTTTACCCCCAGGAAATACTCCTGGTACTCATTTCTGTTAGAGGCTGAGTCGACCTCAGGGCCATAGTGCGATCTGAAGGCTTTTATGTCAATGAAAAATTCCAGTGGCACCCGCTGGGATCGAACCAGCGACCTTCCGATTTGTAGCACAGTACCTTAACCACTGTGCCACCGCGTTCCCCTCTAATTTTCTGTACCCCGTCGAAACACAAACAGTTGCAAACTTTAGGCGGGATATGTTACACTGAGAGAAATAAGAAACGCATGCAAAACGTAAAACAGAATTGTAAAAATCACTCGAGTAATTAGTCTTAAATATGAAGGTAATCAAGAAGTCGGTGTTAAAGAAAGAGGACAAGACGTTGTTGACTGCATTCATCCGCCTAAGGGTACGGTTAGTGGAAGACTCTATAACCGATATAGGGTGCAATCCTTTTATTAAGAGACAAAATTTTACATTTAAAGCCTAGGTCAGAACTGTTTAAAAAATTTGCTGGTTTGGTTTATGATGGGGGAGAAATTGGAGAGTGTCAGTATCACAGCTTACAGGGGAAGAGAGTTTTATGGCAGGTGTAGCAAGCTAACAATTTCGACTTTGTCAGAATCATATGTATGGGGTAAGAAAAGTTGAAAAAGAGAAAAAAAAGAAAAAAAGAAGACTGACTTTGAAAACCTTGACAACTTCTGGTTCTCCAAAGAAATTATTGAGACGCGTGAAAGAGTTCGCTCGGGCGACAACAATGGAAGAATGTTAAATAAATAGAAGCGAATGGGGTTAACGTAATCAAAATTCTGACTTTTGGACCTATTAGAGAGCAGCGAAATTTAACATTCGACCAATTGGGTACAGTAAGAAATTTTAAGAAAGGGGTGAACTTAAAACTTGCGATTTTTGGGAAACCTAACGAAAAGGAATCTGTTCTGTAACTCGGAAGTGACAAGTTGTCCTCGCGTACCAAAGCTAACAGTGGATACCTTTTCAAGGGCGCTTTCATATGCAGCGGTCTGTAAATGCTAACATCGGTAGTTAAAATAAACATCATCAATAGTGAAATGTGTTAACAATATCACCGCCCGCCACTTAGACCACTTAGATTACATGAGAAAAAGACATGCCTACCAATTGAATAGCCAGGTGGGTTGTAACTCTTGCAAACATGGTGATTATTGGGGTTCTGTAAAGTGTAAAGGATTGCTCGAACATTTCACTTCCATATTGATACAATATTCTTCTCTTGGACTTTGTCCATCATGTAACAGATGTATTAAAAACATTAAAACAATATATTTCGGAAGCCGGCTCTGCTTCCGTCTTCAGGACAGAAGCACCTAATCTGATGGACTCCTTAGATCAAGCTATTCTCAGTCACTGGTTACTCCAAATGAAGATTGTGTCAAAACCTTACAGTATTGAACCTCACATACAGCCAGCATGTAGGACCATATACAAGAGCAGTATAAGTTAGAAAACTGTATGTATAAGGAAACAAGTTCCCGCTTCTTGTCATAACTTTGAAAGAGTTGGCGGGCTAGAATTTCATTTCTGGAACTTTTCCAGTGGCGACACACATGCTTGGGACTGGCACAATATTCGAAATAACGGATATTGTCGTTGGCCGCAGCTGGGTACACAAAATATCATTTTTGGCTAAAGTGTGCCAATAGAAACCTATGTTGAATTTCCGTGTTATATAAAAACTATATTCTTATCTTTTATTCGCTAAGGACATAGTTACTCCAGATTTTTGTGAGGGTCGTTATGTGGAAGATAATGTTTTTTCATATCTACTAAACGAGAATTTGCCTTCTACAAAGACAACTGTCAGTGTATGGATGTAAGTCCAGCATAGTGTAGTGGGTTCGTTTACTGGGTATGCAGCATTCATATTTAGGCATGTGCATTAAAAGAGTATTCATTTAAACCTGTAGTTAAGTAGCAAAGTAGTTATTTAATTTGCTTTTCTTATTATGAGCCAAGTACGAGTCTTTAAAATCTCCTGCCATCAGCCGTGTTTATAAGGAATGCATCTGGAACGTGTCAAGAGACGAGAATTTTTCATCCAAGGGGCAGAAACGGTTCCCTAAATGTCGGCCAATCTTCTTTATGTACTGCCATAACAACTTCTTTTCTAACCACTTAAATACGTGGTAAAATATTTTGCTAATTATTTAAAAAGTTAGGTAAGTTGTTAGTTCTTGAAATTCACTCATTTTTCCTACTGAACTGCAGTATGGTCCTCACTAATGTCTTACTCTTCTTCACAGAGAATGCCAGCAGATTCTGCCACAGCAATGGCTCATGGGACAACTACACCAATTACAAGGCCTGCATCGATGTGCCTTTTGAAGGTGGGTCTGGGACAGGAGTGGAAATGGCGACAACGCTGTACTTCATTGGATACTCCATGTCTCTCATCGCGCTCAGCATTGCAATCTGGATCTTCCTTTACTTCAAGTAAGAAAAATTTATATAATTATTATTCAGATTATTTACTTGCCATATGTTTATCTCTCTCTTACAAAATTTTAACAGTTTAAGCAGAAATGAGTCATGTAATCTCCAGAAGCCTGTTTGTAACCTACGTAAACGAAAGAGATATTGAAGTCAGTGCTGGAAATGGATTTCTTCAGCTCTCAGACGTACCAAACAATTGCTGGATATGTGAACGTGATAGGTAATGCATTTATAACATAACATTATGGCGCGTTAGGAGCTGTGCTCTCCTTAACGTGAATCTGAACTTAACCATTTTGCTTCAGTAATTTCCGCGGAGAAACGAAATGTGAACACTGCAATTGTTGTCAAAGAATTAAAGTGGTTTTTAAGTTCTTTCGCAAAATTGTAAAAAGCGACTATTAGCTTCGTCATGTCTGTCCGTCCGTCTGTCCCCCATGGAACAACTCGTCACCCACAGGACGGATTGTTATGAAATACGACATTTGAGTATTTTTCGAAAAGCTATCGAGAAAAATTCAAGTCTCATTAAAATCGAACAAGAATAAACGGTACTTTATATGAAGACAATATACATCTATGATCACATCTCGCTCAATTCTTCTTAGAATGAGAAATGTTGCAGACAAAATTTGTAGAGACTAACAAAAGCATTTTATATTCAATAACGTTTATAAAAAAAAAGCACCTTTTGAGATAAGGTGGAAAATTATTGTAGAGCCGGACAGGCCACAGATGATATTACGGCGCATTGGCGTTACATGCTAGATACCTAAGGCTACAAACACACACACAGAATATGTCACGGTTATTCCTTTTCTACTGCAACAATTGTTGCACGAACGCGCCTCATTGTTACGTTACACCTACATTGCCTCTCTTGTCGGATGTGTTTTTGAAATACATGCGATTGTATTTTCGAGATGTTTTCTTTCGACTTGGATAAAATCTTTACAGTTGATCTACAACGGTGGTGCCTAAACGTTTTAAACCATGAGGAACTCTGACACAAGAGTTTAGGGAATTGCCCCCAACAGATTGTTATTAGAAGATAATATTAATATATTATTATATTAAAACCCCTAATTATATTTATGTTTGACTCTAAACTCCACGAGGCGCTTAGGAAAGGGTCGATGGCCACAGGGTGTTTAACATTGAACTCTACTTAATGCTGTTAAGCAATTGCAAGTTAGTAAAGTTTTTCTCATATTTCCTCATAATTTACACAAGGGAATAATTGCGTTTCTAACGGTAATTTCCAATTTTAATTTAGGGAACTCAGCTGCTTCCATTCTAATAAAAACTCGAAGCAATGAATCCAAAAAGTTAGTAATGCATTGTTTTGGCGCTGTATAGACTGGTTTAGTGTTCGCGAATTATGCCAGTTGAGGAGGTACCAATAATATTAACCCTCTGAAGACTAATAAGACGGGCACTCTACATGTATTGTGTCACTGAAACGCGTTCGTGCATCCGTTTTTTGCATTGGACAAGCAATAAGTATTACATATTATGAGTGTGTGTTTGCAGATTTAGTTATGCAGCATGCAATGGGCTTGCGTCATATTATCATCTGTGGCCTGCCAAGGCCTACAATAGTTTTCCACATTATCTCATAAAAAGGCGCGATTTTCGAAAAAAAATAGTTATTGAACATAAAATGTGTGTTTTGATATTCTCTACAACTTTCGTCTGAAATATTTAGCATTCTGATAAAAACTCAGTGAGATATTGTAATAAATGTGAAAAGATCTTCATGTAAAGTAGCTGTCATTCTTGTCGGATTGTAATGAAAACTTGACTTTTCTAAACAGATTTGCGAAACATGCTCAAACATCAAATTTCATGAAAATCACACATATGATTATGTTAAGTACATGCTAAAAGTCGGTACTGGATAGCTACACAATATGCCGTTGGCTACCAGTGATTTTTGTGAAAATCCATGCAGTAATATCCATCTTCATTCAACGGTGTCATTTATTTTATGCCAGTAATGTCTACATATCGTGATAAATTTAAGTAATAACTGGAACTGTAGATCCATTCATATTGTTATCAAGACACTGTGGGTGTCACAGCAATCCGTGACACAAATTCACACTTTATTGAAGGGGTTAAAGGAATTTCAGCCCTTAATTACCTCATTCGTTTCCCATTTAGTTGGTATTCAGCATAGAAGATAAGCACGAGATGCTGTTAAGCAGATGTAAGTTTGCTGGGAATTCGTGTTCTGAATGCCCTACACTACACATGGGCGTAAATAAATTTCTGGTCGTCTTTTCAACATTTTTCTGCCCACTTGGAAAAAAAAAAAGTTTTTCTCTTTTATCTACGTTGCTTTTGCCCAACATTTTTAAACCGCGAGATACCCAGAAATGAGAGCTTGAAATGTTGTTTGGAATGTATCACACATTACAAAAGACTCCGCGGGCCACGTGAAAGGGGCTAGACTCACAGACAGGATGAAATATCACTGATCTACACGTATATGTAAAGTTTTTAGTTTTCGTTGTGTATTATGTCGAATTACATGATGATTGTTGTATAAATAAATGGAAAGAAAGATTTTTTGGCCTAATACGAGGGATTATGCTGACATATGTAGAAAAGTCGGTCTACGGACCGAGGTTAAGCCCATGACTTCTCACATAAGCACGCGTGCTGCTGTCTTGATCGTGATGTTCTGTCGAGATATGAACAAGTTATTTCCTGGTTAGCGAGCAAGAATACCCCTCTTTCGAAAGATGGGTTCGGTCAAAATCAAAACCCATTACCCCCCTCCCCCCAACCGACTCAACGCGACGTTCTCTCCCGTGAAAAACGTTGATTGGTGATTATAGGAATGCACAGCTGTCAGTGTTTAGGGGTGTCCTTCTGTGTTTAGGAAACTTAAATCCTCAAATAGATGGTAGCCAGCACTGAAAAAAACTACCTCCTTCTAGATTTAAGGACTTAGCCCACAAAGACCACGTTCCAACTCTAAACTTGACAAGGAAACATGTCCTTCTGAAATTCCCCGTTGCTTGTGCACATTGCTGTAATTCACTGGTCCTTCTTTTACTTCGCTCGTTGTACGTTGACTCTGTGTGCAGCTGCGAATTTTAGTGGACCTACTGACCAGTCAATGGTCGCGTGAATACGGGGACTTGGTAGAATGTTAATGGAAAGGAATGAAGAAGAGATTCACAAACTAGCAGTTACCAGTGCCACTTTGGCTGTTACATGTACCGATCCAAACGGACCGCCCTGGGAGTGAACCGTTGTCTCAGCTATGAACGCCTCTACTGACGGTTCATTGCATCACTCAATGCTTTCCTCTGCTGCAGCCATGTTGTTCAAGATCCAGATCTTCTGACATGTTACAACATTTCGACTGCTAAACAATCCAAGTTAAGGAGTCATTTTGACTGCCTGCGTTGAAGATGAAGGCAGTAAGATTTGTGGAAATGTCTGTAATTCTTCACCACTCGAGGCGGCGTAATATCGTTCACGAATTGAATTTTAGATAATAATTCAACAAATATTCCTCCGTCCATTAGCGCACATTTTTAAGTGTTTTCACACGCAACGGACCTCAGAAAGCCAGCAGGCGCATGGAAGCCGGGTAGTGCAAGAAATATTTCTAAATACAGAATACGTTTTACGAGTGCATTATTAATTTTTAATCTTATAAAAGGCAAGAGTAAAGAGAACCAAAAGAACAATCCAAATGTAAGAATAGCCCATGTATCCCCTTGCTCTAGTAAAATAAATTGCCACAAATATATCAGCTTTAGCGTAGGCATGCACGTATTTAAAGCTGCGAGGAACACGATGAGATTTTGAAAAGCACATTAGAGGAAAGAGAGGAAAAGAACAAATATTATTTAAGAGTTTGTTCAAGAAAAAAATAAATTGTTTACTTTTCAAAGCAAGCAAGTTGCTTTAGCAGAAACTCTTTCATTAAGTCAGACAAAAAGCTTAAAGAATAGAAGCAAGCCTAATTAATCTCGTGCTTACAGAAAGAGACTGAAAGTTAAACACAAAATGTAAAGCTGACACTGTGTTTAATTCAATACCACGCCATGAAGGTATACGTGAGAATTTGTGCATAGCTCCATGTAGGTCATAAATTCCGTAAATAATTATTCAACAGTGAATGTAAATTTCATAGGTGACGCATGCAATTTATTCTGTTCAAATTGTCCATTAATATTAATCATTCAGACTTCCTGTGATCAGTGTTCACGTACAGTGTCTACTGTTCGATCAGAAAAAGTATTTCTGTACAAAACATCGTTAACAGTGGTTTTTGTTCAAAGCAGTCGTCCTTCTAGTCAAAGTCTTCAGTTGAGCGCTATGTCTGTTAGGGGCAAATAAATCCGAACCATTTTGCGTTTACTAATTCCATTTAATGCTGCTACGTTACTACCTCCTCTTCCATAAAATTCGCCATCGACTTACTGGTAAAGTTAAAGGAATGGACTCGAGTTTATGCCATCATAAAACACCATCAGCTCCTTTGATGCCTGGCCATGAGTGAGGAGCCTCTCTGTATCTCACTTGTGTAAGAAATGTTTCAGTATCCAACTTCTGTCTGCACGTCTACTTTTCTGTTTGCACTCTACTAACATACCCGCTATATTACAAGCTAGCAGGGTATTAGGAAGGTACAGTAATCCCTGTAGAGGTCCTTAGGACTCCAGGAGTTTTTGCACATGAAGGTGACAAGAATGTCGGCCGACCATAGTGCGGCCAGCAGGATATGAAAAATTCTGGTGACATCAAAGGGAATCGAACCAGCGACCTTCCGGCTTTTAGCTCATTGCCTCAACCATCTGCACCACTATGTGCTCCACAAGTCTGTCTGATACATATCACAAATACAGAATGAAGTGGCCGCTTCTTGAAGTGCATAGAACCGTGACTGTATTAAGAGGTTATTCCGCCGTCCAGAAAATTTTTCAATATTAATCTGAGAAACAAATCTTTAAAAAAATTCCTGTTGTAATACCACGCACTTTCCGCATTCCGGTGACTAGTACTTGTGAAACTTGTTCTGTAGGTACCGTCGTCAAATCGTGGCCTGGAGACTTCTAAACTTACGGGTATTTCGTGATTTTCGACAGGTCCTCAAGATACATCCCGATACATTGCCTGCATCAAATCACAAACTATTTGCTACTAAGAATGCTTTCAAACGAGTAGATGGTGTAACGCCATTGCTTTCCAACTTTGCATTAGATTGTGCCATTACGAGGTTTCAAGTAAACTGTGACAGCTTGAAATTTAATGGAACGCCTCGGGTTTGGTTTGTGCTGGTGATGTTAATATATTGGCCAGAAACGTACATAATATAAAAAAGCACAGAAGTTTTAGTAGTTGCTAGTAAGGAGATTGGACTGTACGCAAATGCTGGTAACTAAGTACATGGGCGTGTCTGGAGATCTGAATGAAAGACGAAGTCACAATTTAAAGACTGATAATAATTCCTTTCAGAGAATGGAATATTAAAATATTTGGTAAAATCCTCGATGAATCGAACTTCTATTTAGAAATAAATTAAGAGCAGACTGAGGTCAGGGAATGCTTGCTATCATTCGGTGCAGAATCTTATGTCTTCCAATTTGCTGTCCAAAAATGTAAAGATTAAGGTATACAGAACTACAGTTTTGCCTGTTGTTTTAATGGGTGTGAAACTTGGTTGTTCACAGTGGGAGGAACGTAGTCTGAGGATGTTAGAGAATAGGGTGCTGAGGGGAATATTTAGGCCTAAGAGGAATGAGGTAACAGAGGAGTGGAGAAAACTAGATATTGAGGAGCTAAATTATTTGTTCTCATCACCAAATTGAATTCGGGTGATCAAATCTAGAAGAATGAGATGGGTGAGGCATGCAGCACGCATAGAGGAAAGAGAGGTGCATACAGGGTTTTGGTAGGGAATTTGGGTGGAAAGAGACCACTTGGAAGACCCAGGCTTATTTGGGAAAATAATATTAAAGTTGATTTTCTGGATTAGGATGGTAGACTTGGACTCGATTGATCTGTCTCAGGAGAAGGACAGGTGGCTTACACAGGCAAATTCTGTAATGAAGTTTCAAGTTACATAAAATGCGGGGAATTTCTTGAAAAGCTGAGAGCCGGCTAGCTTCTAAAAAAAGACTCTGCTCCATAGAGTAAGTAAGTAAGTACCAGGTTGCAAACGTCTCCTTGCACACATTTGCAATTCACTATTCATTAATCACCCTGCCATATAATCTAAAATAACTGACAGTGTCCTTAGATACATTATCCCCGTTGTGTTTTATGTAAGTTAGGAGGGAGTGGGTATGTCAAAACACATCTGTCTTTGTATCCTATTTATTAGGCTGACGACGACATGTTTCGGCCACTGTGGGCCACAGTGGCCGAAACGTGTCGTCAGCCTAATTAACCGAGAGTGTGTTTCAAGTAAAACATCAATTAATAAGAAAGAACGAGAGATAAAGTAATAAATTCCAGACAAGATTTTCTGTTAATGCATACGAATACGTGAGTTCTTCTTGTGTAAGTTTATGGACAGCCCACTGAAAAGTCGTTATTCTGTCTCTTCTTAATCTCCTGCAATTCTGGGTACTACACAACGCATTTTGTCTTTGTAGACGTCTCTATAAAGGCACTGAGTGTGTCAGCAGAAAGGATCAGCATGAACTGGAAGTTGTTTTAGTAGATTTTATCCTCCAATGAAGGATTTCGCTGCTGCTCCTATTCCTGGTACTGTAGCAATCAATAGTAGTGCCTCAGACCACACACAATAGTTTAAAAAAATAAACGATTCATTACCATGCTTTGCCATTCGAACTGCTATGGTCTGAAATCGTCCGTCTTCTGGAATGTTACGCGGCATAAATTTGCAATTCGCGACGTTTCGGGTCAGTCTATATTCCCATCTTTTGGGGTCAAGCAGTACCTTGGCCCTTGAAGATGCGGCCGATAGTTTGTCCCGAACTGTCCGTTAGCTGCCAATCTACGTCACCTAACAGGCCAGGAGAGTTAAAGTCTTCCTTACACCGTGGAAGAGTCCTGAAATAACGAATATTATGATCACCCTACTTATTTTAAGGAGGTGTTGGGAACGAGTACTCTAATAATAATAATAATAATAATAATAATAATAATAATAAACAGACAGCAAATGCAGACTCTGTAAACAATTTGATGAGGAAGTGGAACTCATAATACCAACATGCCCAATATTAGCTAAAGCATAATACCTAAGAGACATGATTGAGTGTGTGCTCAACTACACTTTAACATATACAAGGAAATAGGGGTAAACGTAGAAAACGAACACTAATATGACTATATGCCACATTCTGTCGAAATGTGTCATGCAGGCAAGGTTAGCATATCATGGAACCAACAAGTGCGAACCGGCACAGCTATATTAACAATAAACCGGACATCGTAATCAGTGATAATGAAAAGGGAACATGCGTGTTAAAAGATGTTGCAATGTCTGGAGACAGAAATGTGATAAGAAAGAAGCTGAGGAATTTTACGGAAATTCATCGCATATGGAATATGAAAGGAAACGTGATACCGGTAATAATAGGGGCGACTGGAACCATTTAAAAATCATTCAGAAAATACCTGAGCAACATACCGAGAAAATGTGAATTTATGGAACTAAAAAACGTGCTAAATAACATTATGTGTAGCACAAATTGTAAATACAGAACAGCTGCAACACTTTATACCCTACAAACATGGTTTGTTTCAGGTATATAATTGTAAATACCCAGCATAAAGATGGTAGCAAGGATAATACTAATAACAACAACAACAAACAAGACATTGTAATCCGTGATAATGAAAATGGAAAATGTATGTTAATAGACGTTGCAATTTAAGGAGACACAAATGTGATTAAAAAAGAAACCGAGAAGATTCTAAAATATAAACACCTTACAATAGCAATACAGCGCATGTGGAATGTAAAAACAAAGGTGATTCCAGTAATAAAAGGGGTGACTGGGGCTATTTCAAAGTCATTCAGAAAATACGTGAGCAACATACCAGGAAAACAAGAAGTCAAGGAACTCCAGAAAACAGCCATATTGGGCACTGCACACATACTTCGGGAAGTAATAATGTAAAAGTACAATAGATTCAATACTGAAACTAAAGATATAAGCACCATGAATAGTAACAACAGAATAGCTGCAACACTGTATTCCGTAGGGACATAGTTTGTCTCAGGAATATAAGGAGATGCATAATGGAGATGATGATGATGATTATAATGATGATGATGATGATAGTAATAATAATAATAAAAGGAATAACAATAACTCACAACAGGATAAAATGTACCAACTTAACAAAATGTGAATCAGTCTATACTTTTTTTTTACATTTTAGTTAATTAGGACAGAAAGTTACAGTATATGATTAATGATGGCCTTAATGGATCTGATTTTGCGAAGTGCTGTGGTAGTGATACTGACGGTACAAGTGCGGTATGCAGTAGTGGTCGTGATGCTGAGAGAATTCGTTGCGTAGTTTCAGAGGGAGATAGAACGGCATACTTGAGTATCGTAGTTTATATCGAAGTAGTGGTTCTATTGGTTAGAAAAATGATCAAATGTGGGCCCACATTGGTGATGACAGTTTGCTAGTTACGGCTGTGTTCTATGCGCGAATAATTTGTTCTGTTTTGTTAATGTTGTTAGGAGACAGAAGGATCCTGACTATGCATATCCTAGCGTAGTAACTGTAGGCACGGTATCTTGCGTCAGATTCATAAAAAATAGAATTTTTATTATGCTTAAATTTTAAATTATAATATCTAACAATTAAGACGAATTATTGATGAATTATAACGCATTCCACGGCCCAATAGCCGGTGTTGAACTAGGACCTCCTTATTATCCAGGTTTCACCATCACGCTCACACATAACAGTCAGTAGGACTCCCCTGGATGGGTGAAGAGCACGTCGCAGAGGCTTGTACCTGACAACAAACAACACTCACAAGAAACAGACATCCATGCTCCCGACAGGGTTCGAACCAGCGATCCCAGCAAGCGAGCGGCCATAGACCCAAGCCTTTGACCGCGCAGCCACTGGGATCGGCTGACAAATTCTACTACAAGCTGAAAATAATTATTCCAAAATTAAATATATTCTCAGGAATTTACTGTTAGCGGCAGTGGCATTTCGTCTTCGTTCCTCTGCCGAATATATCCATGCTAATCATTAATGTATTTATTGGTGCTAGCAGAGCGGACAAATCAGTGCTTGAATAATTTAGACTTCCCACATGGAATAAAATCTGCAAACGATCCGGTTAAACATAATGAAACGAGGCAATTTTATTGTAAAGGTTAGTGGACGGCTGGCTTTCGTCCATAAAGTTTATGAATTGGATGTAAACTGGGATATTGCATCGGCTCTCACGAATGAGCAACCTATTTCACAATGAACCTAAGATTAGAACACATTTTTGCTACACTGACTGCTACTACTATCCAGTCAGGCTCAGTAAATAAAGTGGACTTTCCCTTTACCAAAATCTCGTACTGTTCTCCGGCTAAACCATCTTGACTGTAAAAAAGGAATTATAAACGAACAGAAGGCTTCACAAGTTGCGTGATTTCTTGTATTTTTACAGACTTTAATGATTATTATAGTGCGCTGCATCAGTAAAACATAAATGACCGTGGGCATAATATAGGCAGTCGTTAATTTTGCACTAATTGCTATACCTCGTTACTAATTTTTATTTATGAATTTCTTCCTTGGAATACAATACACAGATTTTCGATAAACTGCCCTACAGCATCGTCTGGCTAAAGATGTTTAATGGCAGTCTTTTTAACATTTTTAAACAAATAACTTTGTGGGAAAAATATTTCTTGAGAAGATACCGTGTTGTAGCTCGTTTAAAGAATTCGTCGCCCTTTATGGAAAGCGAACGCCGATGTCCAGATCCATCAATGTGTTCACAGTTACGGCCGCCTCCGGATTCTGCCAGGAACTAGTTAAATCCAATCCACACTTGCGCGCTCCATATTTCTTTTATGATCTACTACGACATTATACACCCATCCACACCTGGATCAAGCAAATGATCTCTGCTGTTCAAGTTTCCAGACTATAATTATATATGCATTTCTCTTTCCCTATACGCGTGGTACATGACTTACTAATCTCACCCTTTCATTTGGCTACCCTAATAATAATTAAGCCGGTCCCAGTGTCCGCGCGGTGTAAGGCGTATGTCTGCGGCCGCTCGCCTACTGAGATTGTGGGTTCGAATCTCACCGGAGGCATGTAGATGTTGTATTTTATCAGTTAGAGATCTCTGCGACGAGCTGATCACTCGTCCAGAGGAGTCGTACCGACTGTGATGCGCCGTTGTATGATCTAGAAATCTCGTGAATGAGGGGGCCCTGGCCCAATGGAAACTGTAGCGCCAAAAACAAACAAACAAACAAATAATAATTAAGGGAAAGTTAAAGTACAATTAATAAGCAAGTACAAGTTTAAGTAAAAAGCAATTTTTTAAAATATATTTTCTGTACTACAACATTATTACTTTTCCTGGATAGTCTCTTTCCAAAAACAGAGATTATATGCGAGATGCTTCCTCTGGAGACAAAACAATCCGGAGGTAAACTACTCCCGCATTCGGATCTCCGGGAGGGAGTATTTCTAGGGGAAATAGCCAGCAACAGCCGCTACAGCAAGAAGGATTACAAGGAAAAGAAGGAACAGCACAGCTACAAGATTCGAACGTGGAATGTAAGAACCTTGAATCGAGGAGGCAAATTGGAGAATCTGAAAAAGGAAATGCAGAAGGACGAGGTGTCTGTTGTAGATGTCAGTGAAGTACGGTGAAAAGGATAAGGTGAAATAAGAAGTGGTGATTATACATTCGGGAGGTGAACGGGCTGAAATAGGTGTGTAGACAGTGGTGCATAAAAGTAGAGTGAGAAATGTTGTTAAGAAGATTGTTTATAATGACAGAATCATTACTATTGAATTACAGGCAGAGCCGATAATTATTTTGGTGATGCAAGTATACATGCCAACATCGGAGTATGAAGATGATGAAGTGGAATAGTTGTATGACATAACTGAAGAAATTCTTGAAGAAGATGGAAAGGGTGACACAGACACCATCATGATGGGGACTGGAATAGTGTTGTTGGAGATGAATCATACAGGAATATTGTTGGACCACATGGCCTAGGAAGAAACAAACACAGAGGTCAAATGCTTATTAAGTTTTGTGAAAGACATGGACTGATTGTCACCAACACATGGTTCAGGAAGCCTAAGAGAAGATTGTGCACATGGACGGCACCAGGAGATCGGAGTCGACATCAGTTGGACTACATACTTCTGAAACATCGATTCTGTGCAAACACTGCCGGGGGCAGATATTGAATCTGACCACAACTTACTGGTTGCCAAGTTCTGCACCAGATTGAAGAAAATGTTTAAGTCTCCATCAGAGAAGAACACAATGGGATTTACAGAAATTATATGTCCAACGACAACGAGTGCAGGATACTCTAGAAGAGAAAATCGGTGCAATTGGATGTGATAGTGGGAATGTCGAAGTGCAGTGGAAGAATATAAAAGAATATGTGGTAGATACTATCAGTGATCTGGATGGGAAAGTCGAGAGGAGAGCAAGAAAACCATGGATTTCACAGGAAATGATCAGTGAAATGAATGAAAGAAGGAAATGGGAGAATGTCAACACTGAAGAAGGCAGGAAGAACTACAGGAAGCTGAGGAACGAATTGAAAAGAGCCACAGATAATGCCAAAAAGGTATATCTTGAGAACATACGTAAAGAGATTATTGAATTTCAAAGAACAGGGCGTTATGATTTGATGTACATGAAGACAAGAGAACTAGGCTGGAAGGAGACCCAAGGGTTTCAAAATATTGGCATCGAAGACTCCCAAGGGAATAGAATAATACAGCAAATTCAAGTGCTGAAAATTTGGGAGAATTATATTACAGAACTATACGATCGACCTAATCGACCAGAAAACCTAGATGTCGAACCTGAAGACGAAGTAGATACAGGTGAGAAGGGCTCATATATTTTGCAAAGTGAAGTGGAAAAAGCCATCAAGGATATGAGGAATAATAAGGCTACAGGAGATGATGATATACCTGGAGATGTGCTCAAATTATTGGGAGAAGGTGGATTGAAAATAATGAGGAAATTGACAAAATTTATGAAATTGGAGAGTAGCCCAAGGACCTCACAGAAGTTACAATGATTACCTTACAAAAGAAGCTACAAGCTACAAAATGCAGCGACCATCGCACAATCAGGCTTATCGCACATACAGCGAAGATACTTAGAAGATGGATTGAAAAGAAAATTGAGGATGTACTCGGAGATCAGTTTGGATTTAGAATAGGAAAAGGAACTAGGGATGCAGTTGGGATGCTGAGAATAATATCAGAATGAACCTTAGAGATAGATGAGGAACTATTTGTTTGCTTCATAGACTGGCAGGAGGCGTTTGACCGAGTCAACTGGACCAAATTACTGCAGATCCTAAAGGGAGCTGGTATTGACTAGCGTGAAAGAAGATTGATTAGCAACTTGTACATGGCTCAGAGTATTAAAGTACGACTGAACCGAGAGGAGACAGGAAGTGTGAAGACTGGAAGATCAGTTAGACAAGAATGCTGTTTGTCACCAATACTGTTCATCGTGTACAGCGAATATCTTACCAGGGAAGTTCTGGAAAGATTTGGAGACTTCAAAATAGAACAAATCATTCACACTGTGAAACAAGCAGATGACCTTGTGTTACTGGCTAAGGGAGAAAAGGTGTTACAGGACATGATTGATAAACTAATTGAAATTGGAAGACGTTATGGAATGGAAATGAATGTGGAAAAAACAAAAATAATTAGAATTTCAAGACAACGAATGTGGAATCTTTTAAATATTCGGGTAGCATTTTAACAAATGATGGTATATGTACTTGTGTAGTTAAATGTAGCATTGCTATAGCTAAGCTGTATTCAACAAGAAGAGGGCTCCTTTTACTAGCACAATGGACTTAGAACTGAGGAAGAAGCTAGTGAAATGTTACATTTGGAGCATAGCTTTATATGGTGCTGAAATTTTGACGCTTCGGGCAGTAGATCAGAAACACCTGGAAAATTTTGAAATGTGGTGCTGGAGATGGATGGAAAATACCTGTTGGACCGATCATGTGAAAAATGATGAAGTATTACTTAGAGTCAAGGAGCAGAGGAATATCCTACATGAAATAAGTAAACGGAAGGCTAACTGGATTGGTCACATTTTGCGTAAAAACTGCCTTATACAACGAGTTATTGAAGGAAAGATAAAAGGAGGGATAGTAGTGACAGGAAGACGAGGAAGAAGAAGTAGGAAGCTACTGAACGACGTTAAGGAAAGGAGAGGGTACTCTCATTTGAAGGAGGAAGCTCTAGATCGCACTATGTGGAGAGCTAGCTTTGGAAGAGGCTTTGGACCTGTCGTAAGACAAACTAATAGTGAATGAATGAATACTCTCTGTGTGAGGGACAATATTTATTGACGAACTGTTTACATTCCATCGCCAAAACAATTCGGCCAGTTAGCTTAGGTTTTAGAATCTTTCTCAACCATGAGGCCGATAGTAAATAAATACTACTTCTGCCCGTCTGACATTTGTAAGGTCAATAAATTAAACAAAATTACTGAAGTACAAAACAGTTACCAATATTTAACACCCTGCAACATTTTTCGGCTCGCAAAGAAATTCTTCAGGTGTTTACAAACTCATGAGAATTGGTGTACTTTGGGTGTTTTGCAAAGATGTCAGTACTATGAAGAGAGAGAGAAAACCAACAAGATGCAACAATCAGATGTTTATTATAAAAACTGTCTCAACATGTTTCGGGCATCATTATGACCATCTTCAGGAGAACAAAGACCTGTGTGTTACTGTAAGTGATGTGCTGCGCTAGTTCTGCTAGATGTGGTTGGTAGCGGTTGTGGGGCGCTGCGTTGTAGGGTGCGAGCACTGTTAAGTGACGTTACCAGAGGCTGTGTAATACAATTTTGACCTCCTGACGATGAGCACATGTGCTCGAAATATGTAGAGGCATGAAATAAACTTACTGTAAAACAAAATTTTGTGCATCAAGTTGGTTCAATACTGAGATAAATCAAATTCAACTTCATGAAATCGATTGTCACCCGCCGCGTGGATGCAGAATGTTTCTTCATTAGATTTTCTAACAGTCGTATGAAATAAACATATCGCCAATTAAGGAAGTTTGCAATTATTTTTAAGAAAATATTATTCATTTAATTAAAAAATAAATGAAGTTCAAAGTAGCCATTACAGAAGTTGCATCTACAGATGCCTAGCTAGTTGGTCACGGGTCATTAGCGATCTGCGGACACACTTTGGGAACCACTTATATAGGCTACGACCTTGTGTTAAAGAACACCAGTGTTTGTGCTCATGATACATTCACAGCCTGCCTTTCGGTAACGAATTTTAAAGAAGAAGATGTCTAGAAATGGATCTTCTCTATATTAGTATCACAATACAATGATCTGCCTCTATAAAATGCATTACTCTCTAATTAAATAGGTCTGCTTGTACTTTAAATAAAGCCAACTTTGTGCACATTTTTTCTTAATATGTTTATTTCTTTTCTCTACATGTTTCGGGCGACTATGTGTCCACCCTCACAAGAAACAACTATATTAGTGGGAAACTTTATACTTGTTATTCTGTTGGGATGACATTTTGTTATGCAGACAATCATCTGTACAGAATAAGTACCAAGTACAAAGTGTCGCATAATTACAGTTGTTTCTCCTAATGATGGGCACATAGTCGCCCGAAACATGTAGATAAAAGAAATAAACATACTAAGAAAAACTGTGCACCGATTTGGCTTTATTTACAAGATTATACAGAGATGCACGGTCAACAAAACATTAAAAAAGCCCTTCTGCGTTTATGGAAATATTAATCTATTATTTATAAGTAATTTTGTAAGTCAGAAGCACCATATCACCGTAATTTGTAGACTATCCTAGCGATAAATGTAAGGATCATATGTTCTGAGCTAATTATAACAATTTTTAAGAGGGGTTCAGAGGGCTTTCTAATGACGGTAAGTTTTATGGTCGTATTTGCATAGGATAAACCTGCATTGCCTTCAGGAAGCTTACAGCAAAATTAGAGTCTGGACTTTTATTGTTACTGTTACTGAATCGGGGAGTGTAATTACTTGTAATGAATTGCACTGCCTCTGGGCCAGCACGATCAAAGTCTGCGTGGGAAGCTTTCTTGTAGCAGCTGCCAATTTGAAACAGTTCTGGTTCTGTATTCCTACTGGCAATACATTACGCTATACTGTATTTTTTATATTTTACGTACTTCACTGATCATGATGTTTGTGTATTGCAGATACAAACCTCATGCCTCAACAGCAAAACTTAGCAGTAAATTACTGTTGAAGATTCCCAGTGTTCAACAACGCCACTTTGAGAAAATCAAATCTTGCACAAAATAATCCTGTTTTTAAATATAGCAGTGAAACCAACAAATGCACATAAACATATAAAATATCCCATGAAAAAGGTATTCATTCTACATGCTTCGGCCACGCTTGTGGACATTCTTAGGGAGGTGTATTACAAAGGCTGGATATACCTAGATAGTACAAGAGTCTATGCACCAAGTCACAGATGTAAAAATCTAAGTTTTGAAAAATAATATTTTAAAATACATATTAATTATAAAATTCAGATAAGATTGCTGCGATATGTTTAATTTTATCTACCAGTATATTATAGTAACATCTTACGCGTACGTACTTCTTTCTCTTTATGAAGGTGAATTACTACATACTACATACTAGCTACGTATAACATTCGTTATACACTCAATTATTATACCAACTAATGCACTTATATAAAATTTACACATTAAAAAACTAAAAATGCTCCGACATGTTTCGGTCCTAAAACCATCATCAGGGAGCTGTATTTCTTTGCCTTGCTAAAGTCACATTAAAAGCCACATTAAAACCAGTCATAAATTAACTTCTTTGTGCTAGTAGGGTAGGGTACATGACACTCACGTAGTGAAGCACAGAATGCACATCCATATCAGGACACTCTTCGCAACATAACATTACACAACATGGCATGCTGCCACAATACCCTACTAGCACAACGAAGTTAATTTATGACTGGTTTTAATGTGGCTTTTAATGTGACTTTAGCAAGGC
>Ga0123352_10005754_pt1 | contig 18780 bp, 6 predicted proteins | sample TergutLab28metaG_FD_89700 | JGI IMG/M metagenome (GOLD analysis project Ga0123352, IMG submission 89700) | Labiotermes labralis P1 segment gut microbial communities from Petit-Saut dam, French Guiana - Lab288 P1 | ecosystem: Host-associated > Arthropoda: Insects > Digestive system > Gut ... | reverse complement strand
GTGGACCCCGTTCCAGACCCACTACTACTCAGAAAATCTGGTAGCGCCGGGGATCGAACCCGGGACCTCTGTATCTGTAGCCAGAAACTCTGACCACTAGACCACAGAGGCGGTCACTGAGATATAATATCCAACCATATCCAAGATTTCAACGAATAAGGTGAAAATATTTTGCGCGTGTTTTCAAGATAAGCATTTATTACAATGCTCATATTTTCTTATTATAATGTTTATAATTTTTATTGTAATTATGCCAGTACATGATCTTTTAGTAGAGAAACATTTACGTATGTTGATTACTGTGGATTGCGCGAAATATGACTTAGCGGTATAAATAGCGACAGTTTTGCCTCTTGTTTTAAAGGAGTAAAACAAACACCGAGTGCGTTGGGGAACAGACTTGTATGGGGCGTATTTCGATATACGGGGTAAGAAGTAAGAGGATGGAGACAACCGTATCATGAAAATCTTCGCGGTTTGTACATTCTCACGTGGGTGTACAAATATCCAGGAAGATAAGAGGGGCGAGGCACATTGCATGGATGGGGCTAGGAAAGACACATTTTAGCCCGAAAGTCCTAAAAGTAGAAATTAGTACGAAGTAAAATACTATATTATTAAGAAGGTGCGGTATGAGGGCGTAGTGCCTGTGTGAACATAGATATGAAAAGACAGAAGATTTTCATCAGCTGAGCAAGTATCAGCTTCTGAAAAGGAATCTAATCCTTGCAGCCAGTAATTTTGTGAGATAATAAATTACATGATTCTGACACTCTGGTAATTAATAAAATTTATTCAATGTCTAAAACACTGTTTTATCTAGCGGCTATAAAATTCGTATTTCGATCTTTCATTGTGCCGTTTCAACGAAAAACAGTATTATAACACTCCCACTATAATAATATTCCGTCTCATACATGTGGCTTTTAGCTTATCGTGAACTCTCATAAGAATTTCAGTAACTTTACCAAACTAGGCTACGTTTACTTGACAAGCGGAAACCCGTAAGAAGACATGAGGTAGATAGTTCAAAACGAACATATAACACGTCTCTGTTTACTTTGAAAACATTCTGATTTTCTGCTCGGCTACTCTGTACGTGGTTATAACAGATGTTAGAAGTACTTGTATTAACGACACACACGAAACATAATCACTGAAAGGAAATATCCGCCGGTATGTGTCTCCGTGGGGACCGATGGACCGAGTTAATGGATTGTCCAGACTGTGATATTTGTAGCTCATGCTTCATGAATGATTTGTATTAACCTGCAGCCGGCATAACATAAACGTACAGTGACCAAGCTACGGGCTGGGCAACCAACGGATAGTGGTTCGATTGCCGGGAGGAACAAGAGATCCTTTTTGTTCCCCCTCCAAAACGTCAAAACCAGCTCAGTGGCCCATCCAGCCTCTTATTTAGTGGTTATAGTGGATCCTTCTTTGGCGTCAAGAGGATGGGGCATGAATCTTAAGAATGTGTGGAGCTATACGTCCACTCCACCGATACCCAATAGGCATGCATATGGACAACTTAGCCAGTGCCTTCAAACGCGAAACGTAGAGCAGTTCTAGCCAATATTCGTGCATACAATTCGTTGGGCATGAGATCCCAAAACAGGAAATATTTACAGGCAGTATCCTATACGAGAGAGGACAATGGCAGAGATATGTCCATAAAAATAGCGATAATTCGAAACATTAATGTCAAAGTAGGATCAACATTTATTAACAATGCCTCCGTATATATATGTAAGCATGCAAAAGATGCTGTAACATTTATACGCTTTCTGAAGGCGCGAAATATGACACTACCAATAGCACGTAAGGATTCATTTTAGCCTCTGATCTGTTAAATGGGGTCAAAATATTTAAAATATTAAGTAACCTCATTTTGAGGTAAAAGAAGTTACATTCGCCAGGAAATGAAGGATATGTTCCACAGCCCTTTTTGAAACTTTTCAATATTATGAGGCTCCATAATAGAACCACATGGTGAATTTCTATTTTAAAGTAATATGTAGTAAAGTTCATATAACAACCGGCTAGGGATATAACAATGCTAATAACGATAACAATAACAATTATAGAAAACTACTCGTAGTTAAGGAGTGTCCGCAGAGTGTCAGATTTCTGCCGTGTTAGCTCTGTTATTTTCCTTATACTGCATGTTAAATTCGTAAGTAGTTTTCATAAAAACACTAAGTACCTTAAAACACACCACGTCTACAAATTTCTCTTTCAGGATGGATCATTCTCGAGATTCCGTAAGCAAGACGGTTTACAGTCGATGTCTCTTATTGAGTGACACTTGACGTTGGCATTCGATTCGCTAAACGTTAAATATAGTATAACTCCAATTATCCGGACGCTGGTTATCCGGATCGGCTTGGCCCTTCGGGTAAATCTGTCGAGAATTCTTCAAAACTAACTTGTCTTGACATTACCGGTTATCGGATCAAGTACAGTACAGTGTTATGGCTTCTAGAACTTTAAATCAGGAGTGATCGAAAGGTTTAGACACAGGTACTGTACATACTGTAAATAGTAACAGCCGAACTTCAAATTGCTAATATAGCCTATTTTTTAAAAAAAAAATCCAATTATCCGGATTCTCTGCATATCCAGATGGCTCGCCGTCCCAATTAATCCGGGTAAATGAAGTCCCACTGTATTCAAATATTTCTTCAATTTGAGCCTGTACCTCACACAGAAACAGTATGAGTCAACTATAAACAATACTCCATCTTCAGCAGTTATCTACGTCTGTCTGTAAAAATCCCAAATTTGAAATCTCAATAAAACCCGCCCAACAGGTGTGGCGCCGGTACGTGAATGACAATGTACGACACATCATTCAGCCTCTAGGGAGGCGCTTTCTCATGCGAACGCGCCTAGAAACACAACCTTCAAGAGCTGATAGTCGCTGAGTTAGTCAACAAATTCCCCATATTTTACTAAAGCAGAATTTTCATTACCGCACTCACAAAATCTGCCCACTGATCCCTGTCCTGGGCCGTACACATTCAGCCCACAGTCTCACACTCATCTTTTAGTAAAATCCGTATCAATATTTTACTCCTATTAAATCCTTTTTTTTAATAGTTCATAATAAAATTTTGTTGGGCCTTTGTGTTTTGTTTATCACATGCTGTCTGCCCCTTTTATCCCTTCTTCTCTCACTGGACGCTCATAAAAAATCTTCGGTAAAAGTAAAAATTATGAAGTTACAAATTGCGTAATTTTTTATAGCCTCTTGTTATTTCCTCCCTCTGAAGTTAAAATATTCCCATCAGCACACTGTAGTCACATACTGTCCATATGTGTTTTTCCCGTAGGTTCAATGGCCAGGGTTCATATTGTGTGATTTGAGTATCAAACTGCAGAGAAACATGAACATTTTCTGGGGTGCAACGCCGTGCAGACGGGTAAGTGCGTGCCATTGTTATAAAGCAACCTGCTACCTGTAAAAGACATCTTCCAGCCAGACACGCATACAGGAGAAAAGTAAATTTCCAATTTATAAAAAAAAAAGTGTAAATCGATTCTTGTGAACACTGTGTAGGATCCCGGGCTTCCCTAAAAGTGGAACTTCTTTGGCATCGGAGCAACTATGAGCTTCTCAACACACAGCCTGCTCCATATAATTTGTTAGCCAAAGCTCGAAATACATGTCAGCAGTACACCAGCCAATTCCACAAATATGTTCAACAGAGTGTGTCTGCTAAAGGTTGGTAGCAATTTATGCTTCACCGCACCAAACATCTCGAAGAAGAATGGTTAAAAACCCCGTGGGTCCCCACAAGCCCCTCCGCCATTCGGTTAGTCGAAGGGGAGAAAGTTTGTTATTGAATACATGAAAAAGAAGAAGTGAGAATATAAGACACTTTACTGCACTAATGACTGGTACGTAACGTCCAGGTAACTACCAAAAAAGATATGATTCTGGCCTTTACCAGCACTGCATTATGACCATCAATACTGGCAGGTGAAGATGCAGCAAAGACGATAGATCCGCAAGACCGATTATAACAGATATATTTTTCCGTAGTAGCTAGAACACAGAAACGTAGATTCAAGTCTTCTGGAACGTTATACTGCGTCGACTGGGAGATAAATAAATGGTAACTCCATTAACAGTCGATACCGCTTCAGATCCCAGAAGGCTCGAATCTGGCACAGAAATGCAGTTTTCCTTTTTTTCACTAAAGTAGGCATTTCAAAGTTTGATCTTACGTGTTCGAAAATGCTTACTTGACTTAGGCTTTCACAGTGGTGGATCTGGAGATTAGAGTCCTCTGGGATACGACGCCATGCAGTCTGGCGAAAATTTTCCGAATTTTCGGAGGAACGTAACTTCACAGTATATCAAAGAGGCAGTATGTACTTCAGAATCCAAAAATTTATACCAAACTACATGGCGTGACGTCCCGAAAACAGTAATCCTGAAGACAGTTTAATAGGAACATTATGATCAAAATTTTATACATATATATATATGTAAATATATGCGTGTACATATATATATATATACACGCTCGCGCGTGTGTGTGTGTGTGTGTATGCGTATGTATAAATCCGTGTTAAAAATTATGAAATAGTTTAGGGGCTCGAAGTCCTCGCCAAGCAGTTCTCTTTCAAAACCATCGTAAGAGAAACGTAAGGGTAAAGAAAAAAGACAAAATGTTCCGAGTATTAAATTAAGCACAACACAACGAAGACGTATGCGGACTGGAAGTACACAGACAAGGAGTGGAGGCAGAGCTCCACGAGTTCTTGACTTCGACACTGCATAGAACTGAGTGTTCTTCGGTCCCCACTGGATAGGAGACTGTGTGGTCCCCACAGTCCTTCTGGACGCCGGGAATCGAACTAGAATTCCCGTCTCATCGAATCTGAAGTCTAGTCACTATTGTGATCCTGTTATACAGTGATGGCTGAGGAACTGTCATGTCCTTGCACTACAGCTGCAGGAATGGTGTGTTGTGGGTCGGCAGGTCCATTACAATATGCCTTATACAGTTCCTGCACAATGCCCACACTCTCTGTATAGCAGGGGAAGAGAGAAGCTCGACGTAGGTAGAAAACCGTCCCTACACGCCGCTTCACACCCACAAACTGACAGTAGGTTCCGCCAAGTAAAGAAAAAGGTAAGTTCACCCTGGAACGTGCTACGAAAGCCGAGGGCCCAGAGAGTGATTAGAGGTATAGCTCTACTCTTTCTTCAACCTCGACGCTAGATGGATGTGGGTGGTCAACGCCACGCCCCGGCCACTTAAACCCCGGGAAACGCGCAGTATCCATTGTATAGGAGGCTGTGTGGGACCCAGGGCCGGTATGGACGGATGCGGAAAATCTCAATCCCACTGGGATTCGATCCTCGGACCGTCCAGCCCGTAGTGAGATGCTATACCGACTGAGCTATCCCGGCCCTACAGGTTCCGCCAAGTATTTCTAACACTGGGTGCGTGCCGTTGAAAATGCCTGCTGCTGCAAGACTCTCGCCATACAGGAAGGACGTAATGTTTGTACCAAAAGCAGCGTGCTTGTAAAATAGGGTCTCGTAATTTGTGCTACCCACTAAATATTACTAGGACGGTCTATTTTCTGGAGATAAGACGGGTGGAACGTGTAACATGCATAATCACAATGGAAAATGTAAGGTTTGTCTGGAAAATCTACATGGGGGTGATCACTTGACAGTCACGGACCATAGCGGGAAGATAATATTAACATATATCTTAAAATAGATGGTGCGGGGCGTTGCAAACTGGATTCCTTTATGCGTTATTTCAGGCTTTCGTCGCGAAGCAGGCGAGAACTGCGCTCTGCTGGGTTATTACAAAGCGAGTTGTGGTAGATGTGACCGACAGTTTGCCCCGAAACGTCGGTAAGAAATTACCACGACTTGCTGCGTAATAACGCAGAAGACTGCAGTTCTCTTCTAGATTCGTTTACTTCAAGATGGAATGCAGCGGTGGAGTCTTGTGATTGCTCTAATGACTGCTGGTATTCTATAAAATGCGGTGAACTGCTATAGCATAACATTATTAGTTTCTATAAAAGAGTTCTGTCCCATTAAGGTGGTTTGAAAAAACATTACACTCCGGAGTCGGAAGTTCTGAAAGACACCGAGATGTGTGGCGTGAAAACGTAAGCCCATTGTGTACCGCGCTCGAAATGCTGCCATAAAAGGGCCAACTTTCTCTACAATGAGGGTTCCTCTCACGTGGTCCCCTGTGAACCTAACTGTACCGTCTTCCAACAACATGAGAAACAGGCAGACAGCCTGTCGCCAAACAGAGGTGCCAAGCTGTCTGGCTGCACAGACCTGAAACATCGTCACAGTCAGAACTTAAAAACTGCAGAGTTACATCAACTATTTCATACAGTGAAAAGTGGTAGAGGCCTAACTTGAATGTACGAAGTCTGGAGTTTATCTGAAAAAAAGTCAAACCCTGTGTCACGCAGAACACGGTTCGTCTCTATTGCAAAAAAATGTTAAAACTCGTCGGGTAAATAACAGGTTGATGTGAGAATCGTACAATACACACAAATACAACGTGTGGGTAAAGCTCAGTTTGTAACGTTAAATAATGTAGTAAATATAGCTACCAACGTACTTTAACATGTTAATGAAGTGACTAATCAAGTACTAAATACCTGCCACCTGCCAATTGGGTTCGAAATGCTTTCTCATGTATGGGAGCCTTAGATTATCTAGTGCTGATCTTAAAACTTTGAACCATCCCATAAAGACAGAAGAAAACAGACCAAGGAATGAGTATTCTTCTAAAAAAATCACCATTACGTGCTACATGACCACTCTTTCCAACGTCCTTGCTTTGATCACCACATTATTGAGGTAAAATATGTGATGCCCTCCCCTGTAAAATCTTCCCCTCCAATTAGTTCGTCGTCTCCTGCCTTCGAACTTTTCCTGCACTTACTGAACTCGAACTGCTTCCGTCTATGTTCTTTTCCTAGTGCGAATATCCAAAATCCACAAACCGTACAAAAGACATACATACTTAAATGGCAATTTTATTAGAGACATTAACTCACAGATTTACTAATAAACACATTGAGAAGTACTGTTTAAATTTTTAATTTTCTTTACGTTACGTTCAGTGCAATTTAGACTGAACAAGGTTAGCAACCAGTGTCCCATTATTGTTCATTCCGAGTTTTTACAATGTGCAAGTAGACGGTTAACAGAAGACGAAGGCAGCATGTTGCTCCGACACGCTGGTACCGCCCTACCAAAATACGTCAATATGAATGTTCAATGCAATCAAAATATAAAATCTCACATAAATACGGACAGCAACACGAGGAAATGTTCTTCTTATATTTGCCAGTAATGTTTCGTCCTAAAATAACAGCAAGGAAGAGCGCATTCTAAGAGCACATAAAGCATCTGATGGAATTACACTTTTATTTTACGAGGGGACAAAAGACATCCCTCTGGAATTCTACCTGACTCATCTCTATTCTGTGCTGATGAAGACGGTCAACATTACCTCGTGTTATGGGTTTACATCCAGATGTTTCCTCACAGTGAATGCTGTTTAAAAAGGCAGAGATTCTTGTACCGATAACCGAAGAATGTTAATGGCTTTATATGTCTCTTAAACGGTGATATATCAGGCATAAAATGTACGCCCGCCTGCAGAAATTCTTCTGTGAGAATGTGTTGAGGTTCTTTGACGATACCTCAGAATGTTTAAACTGGTTTTGTATCAAGAATTGCCACAATCGCACTTCAGGGTCTCTTAAATTCCATGTATCGGAGTCCTGCTGCAGAAGCCGACGGTCGTTCAACTGGTTTCATAACCACATAAAACAAGTGATGTATTCACGGCGGTGAATACATGAATTATATTTTCTAAGTATAAAGACGTGTCGTCTGGTAGGTGTTGACCGAAGATTCGAGAAGCCCACCGATTCTCGCTGACAATTTGAGAATAGGTAGTGAAAGAATACGGAAGGCCAGAGAGTAAAGTTAAAATTACTATGATGAAATTTCAGTCACTGTGTTTTTAGATACTAAATACAGGATCAAATCTTGGGTGTGGCCACAATTTAGGAACACTACTATTTTTTTAATATCAAATTAAGTGTGACTAGTGTGTTATAAGCGCAATTTTTTAGGGAAAATGATGAACCCAAGTACAGTCATGCGTCGCTTAAAGACGGGGATACGTCCTGAGAAGTGCGTCGTTAGGCGATTTCGTCGTTATGCGAAAGTGTACTTACACAAACCTTGACAGTACAGTATAGCCTACTAGCCACCTGGGCTCTTTGTTATAGCCTATTGCTCCAAGGCTGCAAACCTGTACAATATGTTACTGTATTGAATATTGTAGGCAAATGTAACTCAATGGTATTATAATATTATAATATTAAATTTAATATTGTAATCTTAAGGGACCACCGTCATATATGCGGTCCGTCGTTGATCTAAACGTCGTTATACGGCGCATACCTGTACCGTTAACGCAATCAGTGAGGAAGAATCATTTCTGGGGTATTTTAATGACATAAAACGGAGAGAAGGTTCTTAAAAACGCTCGGAACTGCGGGCGGTATTTACATTCTTCGCTTCTAGAGACAAGTTCATTCAAGTGATAAAGAAATTTAAGGAAGAAATTAAACTGACGTTTCAAACCACAGTCGTAAGTAGCGTAGGATTTAACATGAAAAATTCTTCATATTATATATAAACTGTGTTTAAGTGTGTAGTTAGAATCTCGCAACAAACAGAATTTTCTGTTCCTAAAACACCCTTAAATTGTTGGTTTCTAAAACACAGACGGTGTTGTGTGTGAAGTAGCAAGTGAATATTTTTACATTATTTAGGTCAATTTCAGGCTTCGGAAGTGAAGTATTCGCAGTCTGAACAAAAGGTATTCAACGATTTCCCTTATTTGCCGAATTAACGTTCAACACAAAAAAATTAAATATTTCAGCCCGGTCTTATACCGTCCATACGTTACGGATTCATTTGATATCCCCCCCCCCCGTCCCATCGCCAGTATTTCACAGCATTAACAAAAATGTCGTGGCATGTCTTGTACCATCGTATGTGATGCGATTTAATAATCGATTAGCGAAATTTTGTACGTAAGAGCAAAATATATTCGCCTGTGTTTACGCAATACGTGAGCAAGATTACATTTGCCCTCATTCTGTAACGGCAAACCGACCCGAAATGTACGACTGCACCTTGAAGAACCTTGACCTTCAAAATCTCTATATACTCGTAAAAGCATACTGACAATAAAGTTAATAGTTGGTGCGCACTAAATAGTTTAAGTGGCTGAGAAATTGTGAACGCTGTGGAAACATTTTATTTTCCTGTTTTCACGACTAACAATAAATTAAAGAATCCTGCTCTTCTACAGCGTTTTATTTAACAAAAATATATTTTAATGTGATTTTAAATTGTTGCTGTACCTTCTCAGAATAATAACGTGGTTGGCATGTCGTTATTCACTTCGTTTGTCATTTTGTCCTTTCCAAGAAGCAATTGCTGCATTTATACACATTCGTTTTATTTAAGACCTGACATGGGAGTATTTCTCCACTGATATATCTTCAGCCATTTATAGCACGAATAAAATCTCGTTGTAGTTTCCGGTTCGGTTACAACGTTCCTCAATCAAAATAACACTGGACTCTGTGAAACGCTTGCAGCGTCAAGTTAATCTAAACGTTGTTTAAAAGTTCGGTTCCTACATCACAGTAATACAAAGCTACCATAAAAACGTTACTCTTTTGATACTGTGCTTCGTAAATAAATATTATATCCTTTAGTAGCATTATATGGCGTGTCTTCGTAACAGAAAATCGGCTGTTTTCTGTGTGGTAAGAACCGCATTTAAGGTATGATTTATGTAACCACCAGGCTTCAAAGAGCAGAAAACGAGGGTCTGGAAGTCAAGCATAACAAAATAACCAACGGAGTAAGTAGGAGACACAGTGAAGCGCGTTGTGGGACTCCGTTCTTTTGTCAAAATTTGACTCTACACATTATGAATTTCGTCTCTTGCTGTTATTACAGCATGTCTAGTAATGGCGCTGCAGGTTAGTGCAGCCCAAGACCTCCCATTGTTCGGGTTTCTAAAAGTTATGCACATACGGCCGGACTTCTTGGACGGTGGATCGAGGAGTCATAATGGCTTTGTCTACGCAGAAGAAGGAAAGGACAGAGGGGCTGCAGACATACATGTATGACCCAAGTGGGTCTCGAATTCACGATTCTAATATTCCAGGGTAGAAGACAGTAAACATCTTAGTCGGAGCGGTCATTTGGATCGATATTTATATAATAATAATAATAATAATAATAATAATGGCAACACACATACATCGGAAAGTACTAATGTAAAAATACAATAGATTCAACACTGAAACTAATGATATAAGCATCATGAATAGTAACAACAGAATAGCTGCAACACTGTATTCCCTAGGGACATAGTTTGTCTCAGGAATATAAGTGTAAATACACTGCATAAAGGAGATTATGATGATGATAATGATAGTAATAATAATAATATAATGCTATTGCTAAGTTGTTGTGAAACAAAAACTGTTATTGGAATTCAAGTTATTCATAACAAATACATGAGCCCTTCTGGAGGATCTTGTGTATGTAGTATGTGGGTTTATGTGGGTTTTTAATTATGTTTCAAGGTCCTTCGGTCATTTTAGTTTAATCATTATTCAGGTCCTGTGTGAAAGTTCGTGGCTACTAAAATTTACGTCTAATAATGGCGTGTAATCCGGCTTCTTCATGTATTAAAAGTGAAGATAACACGGCTCGAGCTGTGCCCACAACCTAGAATTAATATCCTGTTGCCTTCTACAATAACTCGGGTTCTGGATATCTGCAGGTACTAATCTCGCCATTATCACCTTATTACGACCCCCCACTAACTGCACTTAATGCCTGAGGTCACGTGACTGCATTTTGTTTGGATGACACGAGCACACGTGTCTACAGTTCATGTACAGGATATAATAATGTTATCACCTAGTTACGTATTGAATGTTTCCTGAACGACACCGTCAGTAGCTCAGGAACATAGTGTAGGACGAGTAGTTGTAATGAATGAGAGAGGAATCAAAGGACAATTTACTCCATCAACATGACTGTATTAGCAAACAACCTTCCTGTTTGCAATAAGCCTATTAATTTAATTACATATTTCGGTACAAAGAAAAGTCATCCTCAGGCCAATCAGTGTTAAAATGAAAAAATTACGTACATGAATTTATCATATGTCAATCAGACTGACAGTGAAATCTCAAACGTTTTGTGTTTACGTTTTCCAAGGTTTGTCGTATTCCATTATTTTTTGTTTAAGTAATGTAAATTTGCATCATTTAAAATCTTTTTCAATTTTTACAGACCCACATATTGTTTGTTCATCGTATCATCTCCTACTATTTAATTATATTTACTGCTGTCCTCTTCTCAATAACGTTCCTTTTTTACTCTGTGTAACCAAGATCATAATTTATTTCGGGGTTTGATTCTCGTAAACCTGCTGTTCCTTATTCGGGGGATATTACTCATTAAATTTTTTTTATTTTTTTTTTTAGATATCTTATATATGAATTACGTCTGTGTCATTTGATACCAGATTTTGTATGTAAAATTTTTGTTTTTACTAAGAATTTTCCACAAAATGTTCCCATTACGGCTCCTCGTCTGTACATTTAAGAGTTCTGCGTCATGCATAACAAAGACAGAGAAGAAAAGAGACAGAAGCAAAACGTCGTAATAATCATAATTAAAGAGCAGGGAAAATACGAGCAACAATACACTGACTTCAAAAGCTTTAAAAGTTTTTAGAAAGATAGAACTTTACTTAGTGTTAATTAAATATAATAACACACAACAACCATAATATTAAATTACGAAAGCACAAACCTTCTGAGGTGTGATATCTCAATTAAACGTTAAATGAAATGCGGTAAGGTTACTTTTATGTTTTTATACTGTTATATTGGTTAACATGAAGATAGTTTTACTTCAAAACCGAAATATTTGGCTAATCTAATACTGCAGCCACAGAGGATGGCTTGCTAATAAAGTTGTTCTTATAGAATATAAATGTTTTAATTCAGTTTAGGAAGCACAAAGGGACGCCTAATATCGAGCCTGGATTGGACAGGATATCGAAGGAGGCGCTGATAGTGTAATCTGAGGTATTATTTTGGAACTTAAATGGAGAGACTGAGCAAAGCCACGAAGATTTTCACGAAGAATATCAAGTCCCCTGGCCGAGCCGAATTGTTGCCATATTGAACTACCATATGCGACAGACTAACATTAAAATATAAGAGAGAAGCCTCTTTGAGAAGGTGAGAGTTATTCTGTAGGTCCAGAATTTATCTGGCCTGTACGCACTGCAAATATACATTATCGTGTGCACCATAGTGCGCCAGTAATTTTTATTGTGAGTCATATTATTCCAGTTAATGCCTAGACACCGCCTAAGACTCGTTTTAATATTACATTACAACTTACTCCTTCCTATAGCCCACCAAAACGTAGTATCCATATTCTTGTCCATGCATTCTTTATGCATCCAATATCTCATACTTTTTCATATGATCATCCTAATAATATCTGTAATTATCACAATTTATTAAATTTCTCGTTATGTAATTTTTCGCATCCTCCTTTTACATTCACCTTTAAAAGGTCCAAATATTCCTCTCTGCAACCTCTTCTGACCGACAGGGACAGGTGACGGGCACTTGTAAACGCGGTCATGAACCGTCGGGTTCCATAAAATGCCTGGAATTTCGTGACTGAGAACGTATTAGCTTACCAAGAAGGACTCTGCTCGATGGAGTGAGTGAGTGAGTGAGTGAGTGAGTGAGTGAGTGAGTAAGTAAGTTAGTTAGTAATTAAGTAAGTAACCCCTTCTGACCGCCCACAGCGTATGTTCTCCCCTTAATGTGCGAGTCCAAGTTTTACATCATATGCAACAACAAGTAAGGTTATTGTACAGTTTGGTACATTTTAGCCCTTACCTTTTACACTGCAGATGGATAACAAAAGATTATACACTAGACGGTAGCGACTATTCCTCAACTTTAATCTGTCATCTACAGAGGCAGAGTTATTTAGCACCACGTGGTACTTTAGAAGCTCCAAACATTTGTTAAACACTAATCATTTATATTTTTGTTTCCTGTTTAACACATCCAATTTATTTATTCTACAGTTACCTACACATGTACTTGACGTCGGTTTAAGCACGTAAGGTCCCTATACGGTCTAACGCTAATTCATGCATTTTTATTTCACTGGGGTCCCTTTAATGCGAGTTTTGCGGTTTATAGCACCAGATGGCAACACCAGCAGCCTTTCCCCGCAGCATTTACTTGGCGACATAATTACCAGCTTCCCTCAATCTTAATTAATCCATATCACATTGCAAGAAGTTAAAAATTAACTGTCGTAGACCCTTCACTAAGGGTTAAATGTAGCCTAATGTTGCTCCTCTAAGGCACAGTGGTAACTATATTTACCATCCGCTTTAACATTAAATAATTCTGCATGGTACCCACACTGTGTAATATGCGTTAGTCTGATTCTCGGTTTGTGGGCTGAAACTAATATTTCCTAAACAAAACTGACAGGATGGTGTTTACAAGGGAGAAGCAGTGTAAAGAGTCCAGTCTCCCGGGATATTACGCCGTATGAATTTGTATACCAACAACAAATTTTCGTAGAAGCTGCTACGTCCATCTCAGGAAATTCCTTCTTGCACTACTGTGATAATGGATGCGAACAGCTTGTGGAATCTTCGTCAGCACCGCTGTCAGAACCTACAAAAAACGAAACGCACTGCGTGCACAGAGAAGCAACACCATTTTGGGGGGATTTATTTGCAAACTAACAAAAATGTCTTAGATGGAGGACATGAATTCTCAACTAAAACTAAACACTTGGACAGATGTTTCCCTGCTTGAAGAAAAAAGAAAATTCTTCTGACAATTCCGATATTTAACTGTGTTTATGCATCAAAAACCTGGCTAACAGAAGACATAAATGAATTTCTCCGTGCAGCTCACAACCATTCAACGTATCTTGCTATGATTCAACTGTCAAGGATTTAAATTCGTCATTCCTCATTTTAAATGAGACTAACAAGCTTAAAACAATCCTTCGGAAATTCAGTTTACTCTATTAGGGAACCTATTTGTGTATTACATCAATTCAGTTAATTTCAGACTTCGAGAAATTAATCGGTTCTTGAGGCTTACAAGTTTAACTCCATAAGAACAGAAAATGTGAGCTGTAAGTGCTCTTTTCAAAACATAAATAACAACAAATTGTAGTTTTAATTCGTTATTTGTTGTCGTGTATTTGTTTTTGTATTATGTATTGTATTAAAGCGGGAAAAGTATAAAGAATTAAAAGAAATAAAACTGAACTGTGTTGTTTGTGCTACTTTTAACCTCTGTTTAAATAACACTAACGAATTACTTTAAACCAACTCAAGAACAATACATGCGTTTAGGTAGTTACACACATCCTCTGGTTTATGGCAGACAAAATTTCATTATCATTTTCACAAGAGTCCGCCACTGATCCCAGTTCTGAATTAGAACCCAGTCCACACCACCGCACCCTGCTTGTTTAAAATACACTCACACATGTCTTAAGATTCCATCGAAGTCTCGTCACTTCACGCTGCCGTACTCAAAATCAAGTGGGCATTCATGCGTGCTAAATATCTTCTCCCGTTCGTCTCCCCTGATCCGTTAGTGGCCCTGATAATTTCTGGTAATCAAAATAAATATCATTGTCCAGTTTCTCCAATCTCCCATTACTGTCTCTATCTTAGTTCCAAATACTACCCTCTGAACTCTGCTTTCGAACATCCTCGACCTGTGTCCTGCTTTAATGCCCGAGATCAGGCCTCGCTCCCATAAGAAAAATAAATACAAATATATATATATATATATATTTGTGTGTATGTGTGTGAGTGAGAGGTATTTTAATTTACACTTGTTCTTGTAAGCAAAAGGACGCTGAAATCTAGGGGCAAAAGGTTTGTTTTATGTCAATGAGCTATCAGTACCTCACACTGCGCGGTGTCGAGCGAAGGAAGATTAGTTGATAATGAATTGGAAACCATGTGACCCTACGCCGTCTTCTAAATGGAGTCGGGATTCTGGCATTTGCCTACAGATACTTCGAAAAGCCGTAAAAACAAGAAGTACGCCTCGTATCCAGCCCAAAAATTGAAGCTGCAACATACCAAATGCGACCGAATATTACCCACGACGTCCTGTTCAGCTTTGGTGGGCTACGTACAAAGTCCGATTTTAAAAGGTTTAAATTGTTTCCTTCAGCAACACGAACCCCTTTCTTACTCTCGAAGGGCACAATCTGGTACTGTACACTTCTCAACCTTCGCACCATCTGCTAAAAGGAACAGCCGCCTCCACTTCAAACATCCTACTGAAATAATGGAAGCAACTATTAGGTGTGATCCTACAGGATCAATGTCAAGTCTAAACACAACACTAAAAGTAAAATAAACTTTCTGTCAGTTATTTCATTTCACATTTACTTTCCATTCTTAAGAAAAGAAAGACTATCCATGGACAGAATTTCTCATGAGGGCTTATCCTCACTGAATAACAGAATTAAAGGTATTTCTTTGGTGGTAGCTGAAAGTGGATGAAAGGTGGAGCACCGGAAGTTGAAGGGAGAGACGTGAGGGAGTTCATTCATAAAGTGTTAAAGGAAAAAGAGCCTTGTCTATTGTGTTACTGGTCTGGTATGCCATTCACTTGCACCTGTGGTACTATAATAGTATAGCGTTCATTCAACAAAATTTCGACTTGCTATGGACAGAATGGCACGTTGTATGGAAGGTACATGGGATTGACAGAAAAATGGTGTCAGTGTAGGCGTGGAGGATTATGGAGTCAATACCTGCACAGCGACAAAGAAAATAGCACTAGAGTTGTAATATATGACTAGCTGGCGCAAATGCCTCAGTTTCTACAAAATAATTTTAAAACGCATAATACTAAGTACGGAGTTTTGCTTGATAAGCTCAAAATTCTTCAGTTCAACAAGATTCAAACCATAATTCACCAAACAGGAAGTTCAGTATCTGCCGGAATGACGCAGTCGATATAATAACTCGCTAATGGTCGGACGTTCCGGGGATCGAATCCCGATGGGGATGAAATTTTCCGCAGCCGTCTACACCGGACCTGAAACCCATCCAGCCTCCTACAAAAAGGTGAGGTACAGTGCCAGGGTTGCGGCGTTACCCACCCACCCCATCTAGAGCGGAGGTTAAAGAAACAGTAGAGCTGTATCTCTACTCCCCCTCCTTGCCTGCATGGCACGTTATTGTGCGAACTTTACCAGAAGGCTCACTATTCTGTTTCCCACCAAAGAACCATGCAATAAGCCACTTCCACGCCTATGTGAACCACGCGAACTCTTTGGTTCAATTATCCAGGTATAAACTTGAAACACACATTTTTCGACTTTTGACACGCATCGTTCCTCTTACTCTCCTTAACTTCATTGCCCATACAAAATTTGGCGAAATGTAAAAAACATTATTCCCCTCATTACTAAATTTCCGACAACTCTGTTTTACTTCTTTGACAATACCCGCATACAGGAAACACCTGCAAGACAATCTTATGCGTATTGGACCGTGCATCATATTGATATTTGAATAAAGGTACACCAACTTGATGACACTTGCTTTATTATGTCAATTTACCGCTCAATATGTTTCAGATGTTAATACATCCATCTTCAGGAGCTTGCGACTACTTGTTGCGTTGTGTAGGCTGTAATGATAGAGGTTTTGTGTGTTAATTTATTTATCTAGTGGTAGGTGTTATACCTATATTATGTGTCGTGTTGTGTAGTGTAGTGTAGTGTAGTGTGTGGCTCAGAGCCACACACTACACATAATATAGGTAAAACACTTACCACTAGATAAATAAATTAACACAAAACCTGTATCATTACAGCCTACACAACAACGCAACAAGTAGTCGCAAGCTCCTGAAGATGGATGTATTAACATCTGAAACATGTTGAGCAGTAAACTGACATAATAAAGCAAGTGTCATCAAGTTGGTGTACCTTTATTCAAACACCTGCAAGACAGTCCAGACGGTATATACAGCCCACAGGCTAGCAAATTCCAGGAACTGTAACCATAACAGTTGATACAGCTCACAACATTTTGTAGATTGTATTTTATCATCAACTATAGCGATCACATGAATTTAAATCTAGTGATTTTACCGAGCTTGTAACATTAAATAATTTATAACTCCAGTAGTGTAGAAGGATAAGACTACCTGAAGACGATACAGGTGTACTGAAACATGTGGGAGTACTTACGATATATCAAATATTGTTAATAAACATATGTTGTGTATTTGTTGGTCGGGATAACAAACTATTTCTGTTACTTCTGTAATCTTAACGTAAAAATATTTTCATCAAAACTTCCCACTAAAAGAAGTTCAGTCGGTTATGACGCCGAGTAATCTGGTAGGTAATTACCAACATTACGGTGGAGCTTATTTCTTCCTTTCCACTCTGTGTAATGTGGCAACGTCATGTGAAACTCTGGTAGCCCTGCACCTTATGTATTGATACAACTTAAAAAAATACACATGGCAGCATCAGTCCAAAAAGCTGTTAGTTCAACATGCACCACAACCAGTAACTTACCAACTTGAAACTTGCACAGACGAAGCTGATTAGGAACTAATATTCTAAGTACCTGCAGATTATATGAAACAAATTACACAGTAACTCTATCACATTATATTAATACTTTATAACACATTCCGTTGACAGTGATAAATGTTCTTCTTGCACAAGAAAATAGCTTAAGAATATCCGGTACTGATGTGGTGTGGTCACGACGCCAAGCGTAATAACGCTGTAAGTTGCAAAACAAATAATATTTTTAGTTCCACTTATATACACATATAAGTATCACATTTTGTGACATTACAGATAAGAAATTGAATCCAGACGACATATTAATTCAGAACTCAGTCAACACAAAGTGAGGTAAACGAAATGAGGACCGAAGGCAACCAACAGCCAAATGAAAATGTAACAAAAAATTATTTTTAAAACTAAATTTAAGAAATGTTAAAAGATTCAGCTAAATGTTAAGAAGCTTAGCACATTCGAATTGAAATTGTTTATATTATTTTATAGTGGTTTATCACTATAACAGCCAGAACATGTAGCAACTGTAAACAAAGGAGTTTATTTACCAATGAAAAAGAGTTGTGCCAACTGAGGCAAAAAAAAACTGCCCAGTTTTCGCAAACAATCTTGCAGGCACTGTCGTGACAACCTCAGAACTTTTACTCTCAATATAAGGCCATTAGGCTGCGCCAAAAAGTTCTGAACCACCTTAAAATTTAATTATTACTAAATTAAATTAAGGAAAGTGGTCATGATGATGGTACGTCAAAATACTCATAAAGCTTTGGGAATTCAGTACAGTCACACAAATATCACATTTCCCAAAAACAATGTCTGTCACAGACAATTGGATCTGCTGCGTCATTTTCATTTTTGGGAAATCTGGAACCCTGAGAGTTATAAATAAGTAGGAAAGAGGAGCAGTAAAGATAAGTTTTGAAGATTCGTAATGCAGGAAAAAAACAATATGCTGGACTTTGTGGGGGGGGGGGGGGGGGACAACCCCCAGGGCAGACGGCAAG
>Ga0123352_10005751_pt1 | contig 18784 bp, 20 predicted proteins | sample TergutLab28metaG_FD_89700 | JGI IMG/M metagenome (GOLD analysis project Ga0123352, IMG submission 89700) | Labiotermes labralis P1 segment gut microbial communities from Petit-Saut dam, French Guiana - Lab288 P1 | ecosystem: Host-associated > Arthropoda: Insects > Digestive system > Gut ... | reverse complement strand
TAGGTTGCCCACTTGGGTTGTAAAAATAATCATAGCGCATATCAAAAACAAAGTCAAGGAAAAAATCATAGTTTTTGGTTAAAGTCAAGTTACATTTGTGTTACAGGTTTGGTTTTGTGTAGCGTTACAGATTTGATTTTGCTTGCGGCGCAAATATGATTTTTGTATTTGCATTGGCTTGGGTTTTTGGGTGCTGTTTTTGATGTATGATATGTGTGCAAAGGAGCGTTGGTGAAATGTCTGCTTCATGTGGTAATGGGTGCATGAAATGTACACCCCCATTCCGCAAATCACGGAGCAGGGGTAGGTGGCGAAACGCCACCTACCTTTATGCAGGGATGGCATGGAACGAGCCGTCCTCTTTTGTGTATCAAGGCATAGTGGTGGGTAGCGAAACACGACCTACCATCAGTTAGACGGCATCGTGAAACACGACCCCCCTAACAAGGACTGTATAAAACGTACACCCCCACTCCCCGAAACAGGGAGTGGGCAGGGTACTCCGTGAAATAGGGAGTACCGCATCAAGGTAGGTAGGGCATGAAACGTGCTTCCCCGAAACAGGGAGTGACTAAATTTTTTCCAATGCCGTTAATTACAGTATGGGGGGTAATGAAACGTTACCCCCTATGCCTACTCCGTGAACTGCACAGGGGATGGCGTTTCGCCACCCCCATTGAAAAGCCTTTATAGGCGTGGTACACTTGCTTTATTGAAAATATCTGCTATCCTCCTCTCATACATAGCCAAAACGCCTTATTTATGCCGTAAATGAGCCGACAGCCATGTTTTTAAGTAGACTTGGTTTTCTCAAGCCCCTTAATAGCATAGCAAAGGTTTTAGATGTATGAGTCTGCGTACTTGAATATTTTACACCAAGCAGACAGACGAGTGGTTCGTATGAGGTGGAATATTCAAATGATTGAAAATGTAGCAAAACAATAAAATCAGGTTGAAAACATTGGCATATTGCTCTATAATAAAATAAATGGGCTACGGTAGCTATTCCGTAGCTTTTACAATCATAGCTTGCAGCAGGAGATGACATCATATGAAAAACCACATAAAAGTTAATGGAGAGCTGTTACAGACTAACAAAAAGTGGTCTGCCTTAAAGCAAAGTCAAAGGGATTGGATTTATGAATTAACCCGTGAAAGCCATGGGGCTTATATTGATGAGAGGAATCGCACTCCAAGAAAGCAGTATAAAGACATTATGGTAGATGCGGTATATGAAAAAATAGAAGAACACAGCATATGGATACCCTATAATGAGTTTCATAGTAAAGTTTCTGCATACATTGACAGGTTAAACCGCAGAATTTAGCGGCAAATCTCTGCTGACACTTGCGTTGCACTCGTTTGTCGTTTATCCGCCAAGTTCACTCAGAGAGCGAATTTCATTATCAAATTATAAAAGATTAGGAGACAAAAATGAACATTTCGGTTTCAATGGAAACTTTATATAGCCACAATCACATAGTTGACGATATTGAGCGTGGAGTTAAGATTTATGAAAGGCATAAAAGGGCTAGCGTAAAGAGCAATAGTGATGGTGATGGTGATGGCAGAAACAGCAAAAATAGAATTATTGAATTTACAGAGCAGGATAAAGGCGAATTTCTAGCCAAAGTCCCTCACAAAGGCAATGACATAAAAGTTGCATCATTAGAATTTTCCCGTGATGGACAAGATTTGTCATACTATTTTTGCAATTGCTTACGAAGATATAAAAGCCCTCCTCTATGCCGTCATATAGTTGCGGCGGTGTTAGCCATCCAAGATAGAGTTGTAAAATCAGGGCTAGCCATTGGTAAAATTGCTAAATCATCAGTAATGGTTAATGAAAATAATATAGCCTCCACAGTAGAAAGTGGTTCTCTACCCGTATTTTCCACACCATCAATGATTGCGCTTATGGAGAAGGCAGCTTGTGCTTGCTTGGAAGATGTATTAAAATCAGGTCAAACCTCCATAGGTACAGAGATAGAAGCAAAACATACCAACCCTAGCCCTATTGGAATAACGATTACAGCCTCTGCGAAAATAGAAGCAGTCTTCGGGCGTAAAATTGAATTCATTGTAGAAGCCTATGATGAAAAAGGCAAACAGATAGGCAGCGGCAAGCACACTCGTATAATTGTTGACGGGGAAAAGTTTATGGAAAGGTTGCAAAATTGATTACGTCCATTTATCCAAGATGTCTACACTCTATCTTTATCTCATCTTTATCCCATTCTTGTCCACCAAAAGTTAAAAACTAAAAGTAAAATATTAGCAAATATATTGACAATTACCAAATTTTATGCTACAATGAATCTATCTTATTTTCAGATTACAATTATATAATCAGATTACACGATTGCGGTGTTGTTTCCTTACCATACAAGCGAAACTTCCTGCGCTTGACTTTGGAGGTAACCCGCCAAGAATTGCTGACACGCTCGCTTAGCGGCTTGTCCAATCGTTGTATTCTGATTTTTTTGTGTTTTTTTGAACATAAGAAATTTGATTACCAATCATAGGAGAGGTACTTATGGCAGATTATCGCGGTTTTACCCTCACCAATTACTTTTCAGTTATTGATGAGGAAAGGTTTCGACGATTGATGGCAGAATGCGCTGTCAATGGCGAGCCGATAGAAATTTTCGAGCGTGAAAATGAAACAGGCAAGTCTATTAAATTTGGTTTTGGATGTTATGGTTCAATCGTCGGAATTAAAGAGCACTGTGAAAATGAAGAGGTCTTCCATAATGACGATGATGAAGATTACAGCCACGATACCTTTTGCAATGAATTGCAAAAGGTAATAGCCAGGGATGACGCAATTCTCATAACCGAAGTGGGTTATGAGAAGTTACGATATCTCATCGGATGTAGCACAATTATCACTCGTTCAAGTATCGAGACTGTGAGCTTAAAAAGCAAGTCATTGGATGTAGCTCGTGAGATGTTGGCGAATCCAAGTTTCTTATTTGATTGCTAGTGGTTTGAATGCTTCGTTGAAACGAACCACTCAGACGAATGGTGCATATGGCGTGTAATATTCAGACTGCGATAAAAAGGAGGATTTTTTATGGAAAAAGTAGAACTTTGGATGAGATTAGGAGCAACGCTTTTAGTAACTCCCGAACAAGCTAAAGCCATTTTGAACCAAGACCAAAACACCTTGGAATGTGTGCTAAAAACAGGTAATTGGCGTTTCGATGGAGATTCTTATATTCCCGAAATCATTGTCAGTGAACTGGTTGAGCAGCTTGGTCTTGACCCAAAAGAATATCACGGAGATTTAGATTTTGACATTGGTGCAGATTTTAGCGTCTACGACGGAGGAGGAATATGACAGAGGATATGCGGACGGCGGTGCGTATGTTTATAAGTGAGGATACATTGATTGCAAGACAACAGGGCGTGAAGTTTAATATTATAACTTTTGTAGAGCAAACGAATATAGAGCAGTAGGAGACGAATAGTATGACAAAAATTAGATTAGCAGTTGAAGTATATGTAAGGTTGACAGAATGTGAAAAACACGGCATTTCTATTGATGAGATTTTACAGTCAATAGAAATCTATGAACATGAAGTTGTAGATGGGTTTAAGTTAGCAACCCCGATGAAGTTTGTTGACGAAACTGGCAAAATGTGTTGGTTTTTAACAGACGCTAAAATTGTTGGGCGAGAAGTTGTGGAAACACAGGCGGAGAAGAACAAAGTCCAAATATATGAGAGTCTACCACTTAACGGCAATAACACAATACAATATGATAAGAGGAAAGTGAGCGTATACAAGGACGAAGAGTACAATAATAAATTTGATATTCATTTTTATGAGTTAGCAGATGACGGGACTATTAAGGATTACGCCGATTATGTCGGAGATGAAGGTTGGATTGGCGGGCTTGATGCCAATGAGGTTGTGGAGATGGTCAATGCTTTTTTATATCGAAAAGAAAATAATATGTAGTAGAAGGAATATTCTACGGCAGAGTTTAGAGAGTATTGAAGCTGTTTGGCAATAAGAACAATATGCAAATGTTTAAAGGACTGACCGAAAAAATCGACAGTCCTTTTTATTTTATCCGCAACACTTTATGGGGGGTAATCATTATTTGAGCAATCCGTATGGGACGGAATGCTCAAACGACCCTTCGCTCATATTTTTTATTCAGAGCAAATTTTAATAATCCAAACATAAAAAAATAATTCCATCTTGACAAAAAAGGAAATTTATGGTATAGTAGCCTTATACATTATTTCAGATTATATTTAGTTATCAGATTACACATTTGCAGGCTTCACCTATGGTATTATATACTTATATACTTATGTACTTTTATGTACATACTTATTGCATATACACCTATGAAGTGAACCTAGCCAAGAATTGCCGACACTTGTCTTTGTTGAACACATTGAGCATCCGTGTCTAAAATCTTGTGTTCATTGTGTCTATCTGATATTTTTTTATTTCTGAACTAATAAAAATATCATTATTACAAGCAGGAATGGTTTTAATCTAAGGTATCTCGTTTATGAGTAGCCTCCAAAGATGACATTCCTGCTATTTTATTGCCCTTTTAAGGCAGAAAGGAGAAAACTATGCACACACCTCAAATTCTTAGCTTCATTCAAGAGTTAAAGAAAAAGTATCCGCTTACTTTTGGAGCAGATGAGTTTTACGCCAAAGAAAATATCTATGGTAGTTCAGGTAGATATGGCAGTGAAGGTAATGAAGTCAACCAAAGTGATGATGAGCAATGGTCAAGTGCTGCTTGATGCTTGATGCTTGATACCGTTTAATGCTGCTTGGCATTGCTTTGATATTGCTTTGATATTGCTTGATTGCTGATTATCAAATTATTGCGGAAAGGAAATGGAGGATTAAAAATGATTGCTGATGCCATCAAAAAAATCAATGATGAGATGGGAGATTTAGAAGAAAAACGTGTGCCAGCCGCTCCTATTGTGAAATATCTCATAGAGCGTTTAGAAAGTGATGAGAAACTCTCGGCTCTTGTAAATCAAACTCATAAGACCTTGAAAAAGTGTTTTGACTTTGTTTATGAGCAGGTGCGTAAACACGCAGGAGAGCAAACAGATAAACAATCAAATACTGTGTGGATTGATGATAACGATGTCTATCTAATGGCTGTTGACTATTTTCTTGCCGATGATGCTGAACTAGAACGCATTAAAGTTGCCAAAGAAGTTGAGGAAGATAAAAAGCGTCAAGAGCGTATGGAAGAAAATCGTATCAATGCAGAAAATATTGCAAAACAAGCGGCACTTGATAAAGCTCAAAAAGCCCTAGATAAAAAGCAAGCCCCAGGGCAAATGTCTCTGTTGGACTTGGCTGGATAGGAGGTTATGAAGATGAAAATTCTTGATAAAAGGAAATTAAGGCAGCTTGATGTTGCGACATTCCCGTCGGTTATTGAATCAAACCAAGTTTCTAACCCTTACTACAATGAAAGCAATGGGTACAAGAAAAAGAAAAGTGAGTTGAAGTACATCTTCACAGCAAAAATCTCCCGAAACTTCGGAAGCCCTTTGTTGGTTGTAACTTTCTTTGACCTAGATATTAGAAAAGCAACCTTTCGTATTTTCTTCAACAAAAAAAGTTTTCTAACAGAAAGATTATACCCAAAACAAAAATGGTCTGAATCAACACTACATTCCCTATGGCGGGAACTATGCTATTTAAAAGATATGATATGCGCTAATGCTAAATCTGAAAAGACCATTCAAAAATTCTTTGGAGTTGAAGTATCGCCGTTTAGTGCTATGGATGACTTCCAACAGGATTTACGAGATAAACGTCTTGCTACTCGGCATAAGACCGAAGCCGATAGGATTGATGAGAAAATGAAGCTCATCCGTCCATTGCCAAAGGGTTTTGAGAATTGGCTACACGAAGTGCCTTTCAATTTTAGTCGGTATATTTACTACAAGCGGGTCAATAATCGTTTAATCAAAGGCTATTGCACATCCTGCGGCAATGATATTGAGTTTCGTATCACTTCAAAAACACCACAGAAAAATATACGGCACAATCAAAGGGGCAGATGCCCTAAATGTAGTAAGGCTATCGAGTTTAGGGCTGAGGGTAAAACAGGATATCGTATAGATGAAGCCTGTGCTACTTACATCCAAAAAACCAAAACAGGTTTTGTTCTAAGGCTTTTTGATATTTCAAAGCGATATAGCAATAATCCTGACAAGCCTGATTATTATCGTCATCCTGTTCTAACTATTAGTGAGATACGCAGGCATTTTTATGACAAAGATATCGACGGTAAATGGTTTGCGGTTGGAGGGCTATATTACTATGGCGACTTTAAGCAAACGGGAAGGTATAGATGGTGCAGGGATTTGAGCGATAGCATTTCGTGGGTATCGCCAGTCTATACTCGCAATCTTAACTATGTAATGACAGACACACCTTGGCAATATAGCGCGCTATATGAATTGGCTAAAAATTCTGAACGTGTTCGTGTTCAAAGGTACCTTGCAACTTACAGCAAATATCCAGTTTACGAATATTTAGTTAAATCAAAGCTGTATGGCATAGTCTACGATGCTATTGAGTGGGCTAATAATGACAAGCTAAACTTAAAGGGCAGAAATGTACCCGAGGTTTTACAGCTAAGTCATTCTGGATTCAAGCAGCTTCAACGCCTAAATGGAATGTTTAATGTTTTGGATTTAATTAAAGCATCAGAAGAAAGCGGACAGTCTTTGACAGATGAGCAAATATATATCCTACAAGATATGTGTTTACCAGCCTATCTAGTAAAAGAACTGCTAACTTCCGTATCTTCTCAAAGGCTTATTAACTACATAAGCCGCACCAAAAAGCATTGGGTTAATGAGCGTAACTCTGATGAAGATGTAAACATAGCCACTTACTGGCGGGATTATCTCAAAAATTGCAGGTTGTTGGGTTACGATATGGAAAATGATTTTATTCTTTTTCCTCGCAACCTAAAAGCAAGACACGATGAAGCGGTTGCATCTGTTAAAGTAGAAAAAAATGAGCTTCAAGAAAGACTCATTACCCAACTATACCCATCTCTACAAGGAGTGTTTGGTTATGCTCATAAGAAGTTAGGGCTTACAGCCATTGCGCCGTCAACCCGTGGTGAAATAATTGCTGAGGGTCAAAATCTACGGCATTGTGTATATGCGGGCTCTTATATTGATAACATCATTGACGGAAAAGGCTATATACTCTTTGTTCGTAAAGCAAATGAACCGGAGCTCCCCTTTTATACAGCAGAGGTTGTTGATGGTGTAATACGCCAATGCAGAGGTGAGAAAAACGGAGAGATGACTGATGATGTTAAGAGCTTTGTTGACGATTGGCAAAAGCAACTTACAAAGACTAATGCTAGGTCGTTTTCTGTAACAAGGGCGTTGAATGAAAGGTCTGCAGATTTCGCAGATGATTTATATTCGGCGGCGGCTTGATGATTGTATTCTCTTGTATTCTTTTGCATTCTTTGTGTTCTTTTGTATTCTTTTGCTCTGCGAAGGTTTCGGCATATGCAAGGATAAACTAAATCAAACTAAATCACACAAATGGAGGAATTACTATGTTTGTAAAAATTGAAAAGAACGAATTATTAAACGGTATCAGCACAGCTATGAGAGCTGTAAGTTTTAGCAAGAACCAACCTATCCTTGGCTGTCTGCTAATGGAAGTAAGCAATGATGGCGTTAAACTCATAGGCAACAACCTTGAAATGAGCATAGAAACCGCAAAGATTGCTACCAATCCATCTATGGACCAAGTGGCTGGTAAAATTGCTCTTGATGCAAAGGTTTTTTCGGATATCGTCAGAAGTCTTCCTGATGGTGAGATTCAGATAAGCACAGATGCCAAGCATCTTGTTGTAATCAAAAGCGGCAAGAGTGAGTTTAAAATCCTTGGTGTAAATCCAAAGGATTTCCCCGAGATTAAGAACATCACACCGGCAGGCAGCTTTGTGATTGAAAACGCAACCCTGCGGGATATGATACGTAAAACAATCTTTTGTGTATCGCAGGATAATGCGAAGCCTGTTCTTATGGGTGCTTTGGTTAGAGTGTCCGGTGGACAATCTATTGAAGGCGCCGATGAGCAGGCCGATGATGTTTCTGATGAAAAATCTGCTAAACAACTTGGTGGAATTGTAGAGATGTGTACTGTTGATGGTTTTAGAATATCTCATATTCAAAGTAAGATAGATTATGACGGTAATGACATCAGTATCATAATCCCCGGGAAAACCCTTTCTGAGATTTCAAAGATGCTACCAACTGCAAAAAACAGTAAAGTTACTGTCTACTTCGACAATAAGCGGATTTGGTTATTCTTTGAAGGCACAAAAGTTATGTCCCGTCTTATTGATGGGGAGTTTATTAACTTTGAAAATATGTTTGGTATTGAATCGACCAGCCTTGCAAGAGTAGACCGAGCAGAACTTTTAAGTGCAATAGAGCGGGCAACTCTAATAGGCGAAAGAAAAACCCCTGTTGTTCTAAATGTTGATGATAGCTTTATCTATATCTCATCAAGAACAGAAATGGGCTCTATGGATGAGGAGGTTGCTATTGATTCTCAAGGAGCAAAGATTATTATCTGTTTTAACCCTACCTACTTGGCGGATTTCTTGAAGTCTACAAATGCTGACCAAGTGGAGATGAGTTTTGCAAGTCCGTTAAGTCCTTGCATTATTCGTCCGGTTGATGATGATAATAGCAAGTATTTAGTGCTACCATTAAGAATTAATAATGCAACTGCGTCGGCAACGGCAGCAAGCAGTCCAACAAGGGCAAGCAAGTCATCTGATACGGTATCTGATGTTGAGCCAAAAGATGATACAGAGCAAAAACAAAAAGAGTCAAAGGTAGATGATACTAGAATTGTGGCTGTTGCAGATGAAACTGTTGCAGATGAAGCAAATGAAGCGGAGACTACGGAAGATGAAAGGATTGCGGCGTAGTTAACTAGTAATTATATTTTATAATTACTAGCTAGCGTTTATAAGCTAAAAGAAAATAGCATTAACATAATATTGCATTGATGAGCTACAAGAATGTAGCATCGGCGATATATAGAGATAAAATAGCTAGTTGGCGGTTATTATACTTTGATATTACCACTGACTCACAAAAATAGGAATGGATGAGCCAAAAGTTAAGGCTTGCCATTCCTATTTTTATCTTCTATATACAGGCATCTCAATTATTGGCTTATAGTTAATTCACAAGTAGAGCGAGCGTCAATCAGCCCAAATCAATCTTAATTAAAGATTAAGTAATCAAATTGCGAGCAATCAATTACGGATTTATGAAAAGGAGAACAATATGAACCCAAAAATGAAAGTAATGGTCTGTATTAACTATATGTACACAAGAGACCAGCAAAGGTATGCGGGAGATAATCTTGATAATTGCCACGACGAAACAGAAGACGGAAACTGGGCTGAAACCGAAGGCTCTATTATAGTGTCAATCGGACCAGCCGACAGCATTAAGGCGGCTATTGATGAGGTTGCAAAATCCTATGGATGCTCTCCCAAAGTTTTCGATGGCTATCAGATTGCAGATAGCTTTTGGTACGATAGAGAAGATAATGCGTCAGATAACGCATCTTCCTATGATGCTTGTGAGGAGGATTAGTATGTGCATTGAAGACATTTTGCAAAAACATTATGGGACTAAGAAGGTAGCTTTAAAGAAAGATAAAGCCATTAAAAATTATATGGATGCCGATGGCAATGATTATATTGCTTTTGAATCCTTGACAGTTTCAGGCAAGAAAGCCTTTGCAAAACTTATTGGGCTTTTACGGGATTTAGAGTGTATCATCGACGACTACGAAGCTACTCCTTGGGTGTCAAAACTAAAAGAAATCGCCAGCAAGCGTTGGAATATCTTTGACAATGCAGATATTGAGGATAATGTTTCAGAGTTTAGGTTTGTTTGCCTTGAAACCATTATTCAAAACCAGTTTGGTGTTAAGAAGGTGTTCTTGAATAAGCCTATACATCGTAGCTCTCGTGCTAATGGTGTCCAGACTAATAACAATGAGCAGACTAATTATTTTACAAAAACTGGTGCTAAAGCCTATGGAAGATTGACGGAATTGATTTATGACCTTGGAGAGTTATTTAATTCTGATGGATTTGGTTTTGATGTATTTAATACTTGTCATATCGTGGGTTGCCTAGATGACATAGTTTCCGAGTGCAATTACTGAGCTGAAGTAATGGTTTAAAGTTATGTTTTAAAGTTATGTCTTAAAGTGAAGCTCAAAAACACCAAAGCAATACGATTAGAACAATGTGAGTAGGTTAGCTAGGTTTTGGCTTTGATATACAAGAACCATACAAGCACACCTACCTCACCTAACTAACCCATTAACTCACGAGGATAAATAATTTACAAGGGATTTCATATTCCTAAAAGGAGATTTTTTTATGACTGATATAATAAAAGTACGGGACTTGGTAGCAAAACTTAACCGCCACAATCATCTCTACTTCAATGAGAGCACACCTGAAATCACTGATAATGAGTACGACAAGCTATTTAATGAACTTGTCACTCTCGAAGCAGAAACAGGACTTGTATTATCCAACTCCCCCACACAAACCGTTGGTGCTGCGATAGTGAGTTCATTACCTACGGTTCAACACGATAGCCCTCTTTTATCCTTGGATAAAACCAAGGACATAGGTGAAGTTGTAGGTTTTATCGGCAACAGAACAGTTCTCATTATGCTAAAGTTAGATGGTTTAACAACAAAACTTGAATATCGTGGTGGTGAGTTATTCAGAGCTTCCACCCGAGGCGATGGACACGAAGGTGAAGAAATCACTCATAATGTCCGCACGTTTTTAGATGTTCCGTTAAAAATCCCTTATAAAGGCGATTTGATTGTTGTTGGAGAAACCTATATGCTTGATGAGGACTTCAAACATATCCAATCCACAACAGTAGGCAGTGATGGTAAGCCTTATAAAAACTCCCGTAATCTTGCGGCAGGCTCAGCTAGATTGCTTGATGCTGGTGAATGTGCTAAAAGACGTATTCGTTTTAGTGCTTTTGCTGTGCAGGATGGCGGGTTTTTGAGAGATGGATATGGGAATAGAGATAGTGTTATTGCTGGCATAAATATCAATACGGATGCTAGTATAGATACAGCTATAAGCATACCAGTCAATATCGATACCAACAGCAAAGACTCTATACTACGCTATCTTCAAAAGTTAGGCTTTAAGGTTGCTTATTACCATAAAACCGAAGCCAATGATGAAAGTTGGCTTGATGTCAGCAGTGATGTTAAAAATAACAGCTTTAAGCACGTCGTATCTCATTTGAAATTCTATGCTAGTAAGATGGGTATTCCCATTGATGGCTTAGTAATAGCATATGATGATATTGCTTATTCACAATCCCTTGGATATACAGGAAGATACTATCGTGATGGTATCGCCTTTAAGTTTGAGGATGATACAACAGAAACAGTTCTTCGTAGAATCGAATGGAATGTATCACGCTCTGGGGAGTTATCCCCTGTCGCTGTCTTTGACCCTGTTGAGATTGATGGTACAGAAGTAGAGCGGGCATCATTACATAACATTAAGTTTATCAGAGAGTTAGACCTTAAAATTGGCGATAGAATTGCCGTTAGCAAGAGAAATATGATTATTCCTCACGTAGAAGCAAATCTTGATGCTGATGCGCCAAGACACTTAGGCGCAGAGCCAAACACAGAACCAAGTGAAAAAATAGCAACAGGTGCAGTTTGCACAACCATCAATGCAAGTAGGTCGTCAATATTACCAACTCAATGCCCTTGTTGTTCATCAGCACTTGCCACAATCCACAACAACGAAGGCGAACCCTCTTTATTCTGCCAAAACACCAAATGCTTTGACCGCAGACTAAAAGGATTTGAACACTTCGTTGAGAAAAAGGCTCTAAATATAACTGGTCTTTCTGCCGCAACCCTTAATAGATTTATGGAAGCAGGATTGCTTAATGAAAAGGTTGATATTTTTGGTCTATACAACCACGAAGGCACAATTATAAATATGAAAGGCTTTGGTAAAAAGGCTTTTGATAGACTTATAGGTGCTATTGAGGATAGCAGAACAACTACAATGGAGCGATTCATTATATCTATGGATATTCCTATGGTCGGACGACACGCAAGTGCTATATTGTGCGAAGCATTTGATTATGACCTTGATGCAATAAAATCAGCTGCTATTTCTGAAATTCACTCCATAGGTCATTTTGATTTTACAACCCTAAATGACTTTGGAGATACTTTGCACAATAACATCCGTGATTGGTTTGCTAGTGAGGATAATATCAGACAATGGGAGCAGGTTTCTACATTGCTGACATTCAAACCTCCTAAGCGGCGACAATCTCTACCAATTCGACCAGTCGAAAACCTTTCAAATCCCAATGCGTCTATAAAATCTACAATAGGTGCAGCAACCAAAGTAACCGATGCATCAAACTTACAAAATATCAACTTGTTTGATGATGGGTTGTTTGATGATAAACCATTTAATAATGGGACACACGAGTATGATTTGTTTGATGTTAGTCCAATGGGCGGTAATACAGCAGATGTCTCGCTTGTATATGGTGTGCTAACAGATGGCACATCAGCCGATGGTATGGATGATTCAAATGGGACGAAAGCTGATAGTGCTTTCCTCGGCAATCTACCACCTAACAATTCATCAGCAGGTAATAAAATGTCATACGATGCATTACCAGAAAATCCGTTCCTCGGCAAGGCAATAGTAGCCACAGGTTCTTTCATCAACTTCACTCGTGACACAATCAACGAGCAGATTGAAGATTTAGGAGCAAAAGCAGGGAGTAGTGTATCAAAGAATACCGATTATGTTATAGCTGGTGATAAAGCAGGAAGCAAGAAAGCTAAGGCTCATTCTCTTGGTATTCCAGTTTTATCTGAGTCAGAGTTTATGGAGATGGCGGGGATTTAATCCTCGCTGCTCTGTCTGTAATTGGACTTTGTAAGTATTGAATATTCCGCCGAAATGAACCACTCGAGGTGGTCCGTAGGATGTGGAATGTTTAAGTATTCACCAAATGAGATAAAGCGGATTATGAAATGGGAGAGATTGATTATGAACGATAAGTTTGTGTTAATTGACATCTATGAAAGAGTAATCTCCACACCAAGAATTTTCAATACCATAGAAGAAGCTCGTGAAGCAATTAAATCCGAAGTTATTGAAGCATTGAATGGTGAGGATGAAAGCATCTTTGATGAGTACAAAAAATACGATGATTATGAATGGGAATCAGATGGGGATAGTGCTTGGTTAAACTACAAAGGCAATAGTGATTGGAGGATAATAAGTCAGGTACTTTTAAACGTGATATTGGAGATATTTGGTGGGTTGGAATAAAGCATAAAACAGCACTTAAAATATTGCGAAAACAGCTTGCAACCAATCTTGTTGAAAGTGGCTTTATTATTCCAAAAGAATTTAATCCGCATATCACCCTAGCTCGCAGAGTAATCACCAATGAGCATCCTTATGAAATAAAACCTATTATTGAAGAACGGGTTACCGTTGTTGAACTAATCAAATCTGAACGAATAGATGGAAAGTTGACTTACACTTCGATTTATTGTAAGTATGCCAAAGAGTAGCCTAATCGTAAAAAGGGTGCAAGTGGAAGGCAAACTTAAATGGAAGATAGGGATACAAGCGAAAACAGGAAAAGTTTATAGGTTGAAAGCCGATTGCAAGTTTGGGGCAGGAAAATGAGCCAAAGAAATAAATCAAAAAATAACTCAAAAAATAAATAAAAGAAAGCAGATAAATAAACACAAGAACAAGAGCCTAAAACTCTATTATACAAGGAGATAAAAAGATGAAACATTTTCGTAAAGAGCTAACTATCAACACAAAGACCCGCCGAGCCTATGTCAACATAACCACACAGGTATGTTTTATATCAGAATTCCATCGCTAAAAGATACGTATTGCTTGGAGCAGGTTAATCCTAACATTGTTTATTTTGCTCGACATACTGCGTATTTTGTCGTAGAATGAAAGTGATATTTGGGGTGATGTTATCAAGAGTTTTTCAGAAATTTGATTCGACAAAATTTTGCGGATTTTTTGACAGGCAAAATACCACTAATCAAGCATTGCTGGGTAGTGGTATTTTGTTTCTGTAGCCATCAGACAAACCTCGTTTTAAATGTCAAACTTGCAACCTCGAAGCATCGCAATTTCATCTTGTTTGAAGAAATTCAAAAGATATTGTTGAAAAGAATCGAACTCTATGCTATTATTAACGATAATGTATTATTTTAAGAAAAGTAAATCCAAAAACTAAAAATTCTAATAATCCCGTAAAAATAGGGGAAGGGGGGCTTTATGATACCTATTTTAATTGCAACAATCAGCAACGAGCAGGATAGAACAAAAATGGTACAAATTTATGATGAATATTACAGCAGGATGATGTATGAAGCGAAGAGTATTTTGCGCGACCACGCTCTTGCTGAAGATGCTGTTTCTGACAGTCTGGAGAAGATAATTCACAATTTACACAAAATAGAAAATATTCCCTGTTACCGAACCCAATCCTTAATTGTTATTATGGTAAGGAACACTGCACTTAATATTTTGAAAAAACAAAACCGCTCCGATGTCGTTCCTGATAGCGACTTATCTGGAGTTGCAGTTGAGAGTCGTTTGCCCGCAGAAACTGTCGTAAGTATGGAGGGCTTCAATAGAATAGTTGAGATTATCGACTCACTCCCCGAAGCTCTTCGTGACGTGGCTGTTTTGTCCCTGTTGCATGAGTTTTCGCACAAAGAAATACAAGATACGCTTGGTATAAGCTACGCTGCAGTTAAAATGCGATTCTTGCGAGCCAGAAGCGAAATCAAAAAAAGATTGGCAGGTGAAAAACATGGCAAATAACATTAATACCAGTTTAGATGAAAGGCTTTTTGACGCTATGTTAAAAGAGGCTGTCAAGGAATCTGTTATCAAGGAAGTGGATTCCGCACCTAGTCGTGAAGAACTAGATAAGCTTTTTCCCCGCAACGACACCTTTGATAGGCGAGCTTTAGGAATTGTTGGTCGTGTTGACAAAAAGCAAAAAAGAGTTCGGGCGGTGCGAACTCTTTATAGAACTGCCGCCGCAATTGCACTCTTGGTTACTGCAAGCTTAATTACTTTGATGAGTATAGAAGCTTCAAGGAATTTCATTTTGAACACTTTTATTAGTGTGCAGGACGACCACATTGTATTCAGATTTGGTAGGGATGCAGAAAATTTGGATAGTAGCTTTATACCACTCGAATCTCTGCCGTATGGATTTGAGCTTGTTAGTAGCGAAGAATTGAATAATCTTTCTACCTTCATATACATCAATCCTCTTGGTGAACAGTTGATAGCGCAAAGACACGCTGGGATGTCGCTTGAAACCTTTATTGACAATGAGCATAGGGAGCATGTTATTACGACAATATCCGAACGTACTGTGCATTTTTTTAAGGCTTTTGACACTAATTATTTCAACGCTGCTATGTGGAGCGATGGCTTGGATGTTATACAGATAGTTGCAAATATTGACATTTATAGACTCACCGCTCTTGTCAAGGATTTAATCAACGACTAATTGGAGCAAATCCGTTTGTACGACAAGGTAAACTTCAAATTACTAAATAGTTTTAATTGTTCTAAAAATCTTGTTACCATTTCACCCCCTCGATTGTTTTATAGATAGAGCATCTATTAAAACAAAAAAGGAGGTGATTTTTATGCGAAAAGGAAAACTAGCTGTTGTTACGTTGTTCGCTGTAGCTTTGTTGGCGTTGCCAGTATATGCAGATTCCGCACAGACTACAAGTACTCCGAAGATGCAGGATGAAGCAACGATTCCAATCGCCCCATTTTGGGACAATGTCGCTTTTGCGAGCACAAACCTAACTTTTGACAATGGCAGAGGCACACTCACTGGTTCGGTAATAGGCATTCCTGGTGCCAGTATCACAGTCAACGCTACACTCGACAGAGTGAATACAGATGGCACCACGACACACATAGCATCCTTCAGTAACTTGCAAGGAACCGGAAATGTGTGGACATGGGAAAGAGTGCATTATGTGGCAAGGGGTCACGATTATCGCCTTACGCTTGAGATTACTGCTGTCAGAAATGGTATTAGTGAAACTATTACTGTAAGTAGTACAAGAAGGGCTAGTTAGCCAAAATTAGGCTAATACCACAACAAAAGCGTTGATGATTCAACGAACAACTACGAGGAGGAAATGTAATGAAAAAAAGTATTTTAAAGAGAATCGTAACCGTTTTGATGGTTTCTGTGATGTCATTTACAGGTGTTTTCGCCGTATACGGAGAAACACTTGGACATCTTGAACCTGTCCAGTCTGGAACGATAGAAATTACAGCTCGCCCTATTTCACAAGAAGAAATGCTCGAAAGAGCCGAAGCTTTACATATTGAACAACAAAATATGAATGCAAGGTCTCTTATTTGGGGCAACTGGATTGGCAGAGCGGTTAATCCTGGGCCAGCAATGACAGATTGGACACGCAATATGAGAACTCAGCAAAATGGTCAAATTGTTGTTTTTATGGAAATGAGTGACCCTAACTTTATATGGCTACAGGGGACTGTATCCGTTAGAGGTAGCGATGGCACCCAAGGCAGCTGGCAAATCGGAAACTTTGTAGACCGATTTTGGGAGCTTACAATCAATACAAGAGCAGGCGTAACCTATGATTTTACTTACATAATTCAATCAGTAGGTGCTGGAAATAGAGTTGGGGAGTTCTGGCGTATATATGGCAGAACTAGCTAATAGCTCGATGTCAAAACTTACCTCCCCAATTGGCGAGGTAAGTTTTGATGTTTTATGTATCTATTAATCAGGAGGGTTATGATGCAAATTCAAGCACAATTTGGTGTAAGTGGCGTAACCAGTTTTATGCGCAAGATGTCAAGTTCGCAAAGTGTTTTTGAGTCTCCGCAAGGCGAAAAAATTACGCAAAAACACGATGAACTAACAGGGCAAAACTTTTACAAGAATTCAGAAACGGGCAAAGGTGTTTTGAGTCCCAATCACAAACTCGCTATTATGGAACATTTCGGAGGCAACAAGCAAGCTGCTTTTGAGCATATGCGCAAGCTAGAAGGCTCGCTTCTGGTGATTGGAGACTATAGAATAATTGTAAGTGGCTCAAGCAACAATGAGCTTTCCATACACAACACAAGAACTGGATTCCATAAGAGCGTCACAAACATTCCTGATGCAAAGGCTTTTTTGAGAAGTCTTGATGGTGTGTCGTCTGAAAGATTCAGTCAAGATTTGCTTTCTGAACTTTTAGCAAACTGGTCTATGAACTCCGACACTGCAAAGGTTTCGGAAAGCTCCTAAGTCGGTCTTGTATATTTTTCCAACTGAGCGCAATGAAACTACAGTAAATTTGTAATTATATGTTACTGTCGCTTACAAAAAGCTGGAAGTGCATAAGCATGGTCTTAAAAATTAAAATCAGGCGTTAACAAAATAACGCACAATACAATAGGAGGAGCAAAAATGAAAAAAGTTAAAAATGGTTTAAGAACAGCAGTAGTAAGCTTGATGTCAGCAATTATGGTGTTGTCGATAGTATTTATTGGTGCGCCTGTGAAAGCTCACGCCAACACGATAGAATCTTCACACACAATAGATGTGCTTGGTCCGCAATCTAGAACGCCAGATAGACAAACAACTGTTGACCCAACCAATAGCGCACCAGTCAGCTTTAACTTGGCAAGAAACACGGCACAACCACCTTTCAATTACGAAAACCGTGTTTCTATAACTCACGCAGGCGATTTTCATGATGCCTTAATTCAAGTTAATGAACAAACCCAGCGCTTAGTAATATCATTGCACCATTTCCCCTTTGATAGCGTTATCTTGGATGTGCTATTTTGGCATAACGGTCAATGGGTTCCAATGATTGCTCAGCCTATTGTCACTACGCGAGGTTCTAATGGATTTGGTGAAACTTTTGTATTAAATGGAAACTTGCCTGCTGGTTTCTATCTTATAACAATAGATTCTCATCCTACATTATTCACAAGCGCAAATCATTTTAATTTCAGTGTAAATTTCACCAACAATTTCACTACAAACTTCGCAAATGACGCTTTCCATCAAGTTCGTATGCCAGGTAGAAATGCATCTGTAACTAACCAAATTATTACAATCACTAATCAAAGGGATCCGTGGGGAATGGGTCAGGATTGGAGATTGGATATTTGCATAGTTCAAAGCAGACAGAGTAGAATAACGGGCGAAATGTACTTGGTTTTGATGAGAAATAATAACCAAGGGATGCGTTTTAGAACCCAAGCTGAAGCTAATGCATATGCAAACATCATTAGAGCAGGTGGTAATAACCATTTTGCATGGCAAATGTTTGGGGCTAATCCAGTTATCAGACATACCGAAACTCAACCTCTGAGACCTTAATTTATGATGAACTTGCCATTCTGTGTTGCTTAGAATTTACCACACAAATCATAGCCTTGTATGGCTATGATTTGTGTGGTATAGTATTATAAGTGCAATCCAAATTAAGTCCAGCTAAGAATTGTCAATACCCAAAATAAATTTTCTTAGAAAATTTTTAACAAGACAATGGATGGACAAAACAGTATAGCAAACAAGCCCTATAAGAGCTTGAAAATCATAAC
>Ga0123352_10005747_pt1 | contig 18789 bp, 11 predicted proteins | sample TergutLab28metaG_FD_89700 | JGI IMG/M metagenome (GOLD analysis project Ga0123352, IMG submission 89700) | Labiotermes labralis P1 segment gut microbial communities from Petit-Saut dam, French Guiana - Lab288 P1 | ecosystem: Host-associated > Arthropoda: Insects > Digestive system > Gut ... | reverse complement strand
TTATTATTGAGTATAATATAAGATAACATTGCAGATGTTTAGCATCCATATTTATTTCTGGGTACAATGTAAAATAACATGGCAGCTATTCAACATATATATTTATTATTGAGTATAATATAAGATAACATTGCAGATGTTTAGCATCCATATTTATTTCTGGGTACAATGTGAAATAACATGGCACCTGTTCAACATCTGTATTTATTTTTTGTAGTATATAAAATAATGTGGCACCTGTCCAGCAGCTGTATTTACTCTTCTGCTTGAAAGCATTATTTGGTGAATCACTGTAGGTAGGCATGTGAAATACAGTATAGTTATTTTAGCTGATTCCAGCTTAATGTTGGTACTTCTCAGCTTCACATCCCAGATTTTTATTCTTTATTATTTTGATTATAATAATACTGTAATGTTTTCAGTTGAACAAGAAAGAATTTGAAGGTTTGGATGACAGTATGCGGATTCAGTTGGAAGGCTTTCGTCCAGGAATGTATGTGAGAGTAGAATTTAAGGATGTACCCTGTGAACTTATAACAAACTTTGATCCTGCTTACCCTTTGATCCTTGGTGGGCTACTAGCAGGAGAAGAGAATGTTGGTTTTGTGCAGGTCTGTTGGCTTTGTTGATCAGTTTTAAATGAAGTTCCATAATATACTTATATTAGACAAACACCAATATAGGTATCTTGCAGGTGCGTATTAAGAAGCATCGTTGGTATAAGAAGATACTGAAGACACGCGACCCATTGATCATCTCCCTTGGATGGCGCCGGTTTCAGACATTGCCTGTTTATTCAAAGCTGGAGGATAATCTTAGAAACAGGTAAAATACGGTGAAATAAATAAAGTGAAGTAAAGTTTTCTCTTTGCATACCATGAAGGCATATAAGGGAGGGGCAGTGTAGCTCCACACATTTTTTACCTTGGCACTAGATGGAATTGAATGGTCAGCTTCTTGGCCCAGCCACTGTAGGCCTGGAAAATGAGTCCTTGGTAAACATTAAATAGGAGGTTGGATAGGTCCCATATTTGATGTGGATGCTATGGAGAAGAGCTAAATCTCTGTCACTGCTGGGAATCCAACCATGATTCCTTGGACGTTCAGCTGGTAGCCAAGTCACTGTAATGTTTATACTGTCCAAGTGTCAGTATAGACACAGGTATTGTTCTCAATATGTTGAGGAAAGAAACATGAGGGAGGGAGAGAGAGAGAGAGAGACAGCAAAAAAAGTAGCTTATCACACTTGCAGAACAGGGGTGGACAAACTGTCCTGTGAACTAGATCCTAAAAAGAGCTTTTTCTCTGGCTTTCAGATGTAAAAAAGTGCACCCATAATTAAATTTATTTCACTGTTTTTACTTTCCAAGGAATATACTAACATACTTCCCCAGAAGAATGTAAGAAGGCAGGCGCTTCACACTTTAACTTTCACTTGATGCCATAAACAGATGTAATTTTTTGTTCCTTTACAACATACATAGCTTATGATCCAATTTTGTATGAAGCCATAATCTGTTGTTGACTTTTGCCACTTCTGAGGCTCCACATTATTTGAATTTTCTGAAGAAGCAAAGTTATGTGTTTCCTGTTGCTGGCAGTGCCTTGTCTTATCATCTGTGGACATTTTGAAGGCATTATAAGAGCTCGTTGGGCTCAGTAAGGTCCAGGTAACCCACAATAAAATCATGGAGTAATTACTTGCACCAGAAATTACATACAGCAGAACTTTTGGGCTTCTTCAAGTGCCAAACTCTCAGGAATGCTGGATTGTCAGATGCCAGATTGAATTAATCCTGTTGTAGTCTAATGTGGAATTTCAGCACTGAACACTGCATGTGACACATTTCTCTAATGTGACTTGGAACTTTTCTGTCTGTACAGAATGCTGAAGTATACACCAGAGCATGTAACTTGTATGGCCCACTTCTGGGGTCCCATAACACCACAGAATACTGGTATTTTAGCAGTACAGGATGTGGCAACAAAACAGGTAATTAGTTGTAAGATTTGAGGTCAGAGTGGTGTTACAGAGGATTGAGATCTTCGGGGATATGATCTTGTTTTGTTGGATGAGTGGTTCCCAGCAGTTTCAAGGAATATTGGGAACCACTCACCCAGCAACACAGTGTCAAAGTATAATCAGGTAAATAGTTGTAAACTGAAGTTAATTGATTTATTCTAAAGCTGTCATTACATGGTTTCATTTTTCTTGCATGTCAGAGTGCTTGCTGTAACTCATAGTGGTGCATCTGGGAATATCTAGTTGTAAATTAGTTAGTAGATGTGTGAATGGTCAAGGAGAATAATCTTGTCAGCATCCTCTTCGGACTGTTTACACACTTCTAGGAAGATCAGAAGTCTATTTATTGTTGATGCCAGAACTGTTGCACTGTGTATTGCTATCATTGATGCAGACTTTTGGCATTTGAAGACCTGTACGCTGTAAGAATTAAATTTCATTAGAAAATTGGCTGAAAATGCTTTCACATTCTTTTTGACAGTCTAATGCTAATTTGTGGCTATTTCAGTCTGCCTTCCTGTTGAAACACTGGACAGATGGCTAGTAGTTAAACAAAAGTGAATTCAGTTATGTGTTCATGATTTCTTGTGGCAGCTTTGAGAACCCGTGCATGTGTGTTCACAAACAGTACAGTGGTAGAAACATATTGTGGAATTGGAGGTTTATTATTTAGAAATAGGGGTGCCAAAATTCTTAAAACATTTTTAAAAGGAACAAAATAAATTGAAGTCTGGGAGTTTATTATGCCCTGCTTGTATGATAAGTTTATTGTTGTATTCTCCAACTTCCCTGCTTTAATTGAAATTTCATATATTATCATCTGTCCTTATGTTTCAGCCTGACTTCAGGATTGCAGCCACAGGGTCAGTGGTAGAATTGGATAAGTCAACAAAAATCATGAAGAAACTGAAGTTAATTGGCACACCATTCAAAATTTATAGGAAGACAGCATTTATACGTGACATGTTCAGCTCTACTTTAGAAGTTGCCAAATTTGAAGGAGCAAAACTGAGAACTGTTTCAGGTATCAGGGGGCAGATAAAGAAAGCTGTATCGAAACCAGAGGGTGCATTCCGGGCTACATTTGAGGATAAAATCTTGCTCAGTGGTAAGTCCCATTTTAAACGTATACAGTGAAAGAAAACAAAACTGTGAAGTATATGGTGTATTGCAGTATGTCTTACACTGTATCTGTCCTGTGGAGAAACTGATAGCTGACAGATTGCAAGTAGTTTGCTGTTAGAAGTTCGCAAAGTATGCAGACCCTAGAATGTACCTCCGTTATTACAATAGCTGCTGCTATACATGTTCATTAACTAACTGCCATTGCAGTCAGTTGGTGGGTGGGTTGGCTGATGACATTTAATTAACACCATAATCATTTGGTACACAAGTAACTTAGATATTTATGGGACTCATTTTAAGGTCCTATCAATCTCTGCCAACACATTAACGAACTTAATACTGTCACACATCAATTTTGTATCTTCATATTTGTAACTTCTTCTCTGATGTGTGATTAATAAACGGTTTTTATTTTAGGAGTGGAACTTACCTGTGACCTGTAACACATTGATGTAATTTAGACAATATAAAACTCTGAGTTTGTTGGTACTAGTCTGGATTTGAACCAGAACTCACCTATAATAGTGGTTTTAAAAAATTTGTGTTATGATAGGCTGTGATTGTATCTGAACTGTAGGTGCAGAAACAGAAATGCTAACACAAGAAACTGAAAAATCCGTTCTTTCTTCACACAACATTCCATTGCCATTGTTAAAGACAAGGTATCCAAACATGTTCCTGGATAATTCATTACTGATGCACCAAAGCTAGAGTAAACCAAACTTAGTGAGATCCAACTCGCTTTTTGTTTTTTCGTCTTCTTCTTGGGTATTTGTTTATCTTTTTCCTTTTTCCCCCCTCCCCTCATATCCTCAAAGGAAAGTGTTAAAGATGTCCCCAAATTACGTTAATAGCAGGTAAAGATAGGCAGGAGTTACAAAGTTACAACAAAGAAATCTTCAAAAAATTACATTTTTATTGCATTTATGGGGACATGTAATAGCAAGAAGTTGCTGTTAACCTTATGATGTAATTTCTCTTATTTAGCATTGTTAAATTTGTAATGCAGTGAATAATCTTGTTGTGAACAGGCATAATAAGAGCAGACTTTCAAGTACATGTATTTATCATACATTGTTACGTAACATTTAGTTTTTATAACAGCAACCTATGGCCAGTTACCTGTCATTTTTTTTTTTCTGATTGTACACTGAGAAAGTGTACAAGGCAGCTGAAATAAACACTGTTATCTATAAATGTTGCTTTGATTTTTTTGTCCTTTCTTGCTTAATAGGCCAATTTATTTTATCTATCTGAATACTTGACAGCATTGACCGTACAGTGACTTGCTAAAATTAGAAGACCCATATCTTGGCTAAGGCATTCAGTCACTGGCTTCGCACCACAGAGGCTCAGGTTTGATTCCAGGGTAGACAGAATAGGATTTGTAGTGCACTAATTGGAACTGGGATTTTTTTTGCTGAGTATTTCAGTTTTTCTGTGTCAGTATTGTACATTTAAATTGGCATGTGATTGTCTACTGTAGGAACTGTCTGAAGGATGCAGTGAAACCTGCTTCAGACATCCCCCCTCAAGAAGCTTTCCCGCCTAAGATATGAGAACAGTTTAGTACCTGAATTTTCCATTATGATTAACACATACATTGCCTTTTTCAGATGTTTCTTGCTTAAAAGGATTTTTCACCTAAGAAGCATGAAAATTTTACAATATGAGTTTTATCACCCATTTAACCCATTTTCACTCAGACTTTTAAATAACTTTATGCTCATTTATTTTGTTTCCAGCATATAACAATCATATAATGCTCTCAGTTTGTAATTGTAATCTCCAAGATAGTTTCAATCATAGATGAGAGGTACAGATTTGCAACTCTTTGTTAATCTGTGAAAGTGGGGTAGGAAATTATGTCACATTCTGACTGTGCTGTCATCCGTATCCACGCAGTATCATGGTGTATGTGTTGCGTGATCTGCAACGTGAATAAGCATTGATTTTTAGTGGACCACATTGTGACTGTAACTGTTTTGCTTTAATTTCAGTAATTTGTAGTATTACATAGTATGTGTGCAGAATTTATAGCCTTTTTATTTTCACTTCAAACTGCTGTATATGTACAGTTTTCATCTTGTAGAGCCAGTAATTATTGAACACATTATCAGCACAGCTACTGCATTAGAAGGCACTCCCGAACGTAAGCTGGTCACAGTTAACGAAATGCTGATTATTACACACATGGCAAATGCTACTTAAAATTTTCATCACAAAAGATCATATAAGAGCTTTGGATTTCTCTGTCAGCTTAAAATATGAAACAGTAGTCAGTCTGTAAGTGAAGAGCTGAGGCAGAAAAAACTGAGAACAGCAAAATGTAGTACAGCTTATGGAATAGTTGTAGCAGGAATGGGCTCTTCATCTATCATTTGTGCTTGTAAAAAAGGCTTGTCTTATATTGAGGAATGTGTCAAAATTGCTCAAGAAGGTATCTCTTGAAATACGGTTTGATGGTGAAGGTAATTTAATGCAGAATCTGGGTGGAGTAATATTCCATTAAAGTTAATGTAAATTGCGACACAGAATTATAGTATCATTCTGAGCTTACTGTTTTAAGATGTGTTCCTCCTCAATAAGCCCACTTCATTGAATTTTACAGAAATGTTGCAGGAGGGGGTCACTGTACATAAAATGTTTCCTTACAGACACTGAATGTAATTATATTATGTTATTGGATGAGCCATGTAAATACAAAATAAAACCTGGATATTTAGGACATGGAGATGGTGTACAATATCTGAGTTTTATTTCAGTTTGGCATCACTGATAGTCTGAAGCCTTCATTATGTATAATAGTCTGAAGTCTTCATTATGTATAAACTGGTATTTACACTGCTTGTCATGGTTGAGAAACTGGGACAGTTAAGGTGTGAATTGCTGTATTGATATCTTATTGTATACATTGGACTGTATGTACCAAGATATAGAGGTAAATTTGCTTATGTGTGTGTGGACTGCCATTGCAAGTAAATTCATTAGTGTGTGTTGAACTTTATAGACATTGTGTTCTGCCGAACCTGGTACCGAGTGGAAGTTCCAAAACTTTACAATCCTTTGACGTCACTGCTGTTGCCTCCTGAACAGAAGAACGTGTGGCAAGGAATGAAAACAGTAGGACAGCTTAAAAGAGAGAAAGGAATACATAGTGAGCCTGCCATTGACAGTCTCTATACAGTATGTATTATGGTTTGTGATGTTAATTTGTTGGGAGACACTATAAACACAGTAATGAAGAATGCAGTGATTCTGTTGCAGGCGAGCACAGATATTTATCTAGAACTAAATGTGGGTAAGAGGATTCCATTCATCTGTGATATGATGCCATATCACTGGGTTTTGGTTTCCTGATGTTTTGAAGACACCAAATTTTTTCAATATCTCAGGCACTAATTACCCAGAAATGCAATGTAGTAGAATGGAATCCCCAACAACGCCCATGTGTAATCCTCAGAGCTTATGTAGAGGTACAAAGTTATAACTGTATCTGATAAATAACTTGAACTTCTAGGAACAAAAACAGCAAATGGAACTAATGTTCTTGACAGAATTATGAGAAGAAATTCTGGAAATTTTTCTTGATTATTTACTTCAGAAACTACCGTTCTGTACGTTCAGAATGTAAACATCAAGATATAAAGGTATAATTGTTCCTGTGGAGTGCCATGAAGAAATATAAAGTATATATATGTCTCCACTCATCAAGATCGGTGTAGAGCAACCTGTTATTGCACAAGGGACATTTGAAAGTCTCCGAAATGTATGCAGTCACAAATCACTGTTTAACAGTAAAGTCTTATTTTTTCAGGGAAAATTTATTTTATACTAAGCAATCACAATATTAGTAAAACATAATATCACAGTTAATTGTAAGGTAATTTTTATGATTTACATTGTGTTTGAAGAACAGAAGAATGGGAACAAAATTTTGCCCTGTTCCTTTTTCACTTTTTTTAAAAAGAAATACATGGAATTTCTTTCTATAAAATTGTGACTGGAGTATGCTTTCTGTAATCAGTATTATGACTGACTTTGAAGTGAAATAGTAAGGAGAATGGTGAAGCTTATGATACTGTATTTTTCACTCCTTCCACTGTTATGTTTCTAACAATATTGTCCATCGCAATATTCATGAATTCTGTCACAACTTCAACAGCGTTCACCAAATTTAACTGTGTGTGCAGAGTTCTCCAGATGACTGATAAAAGTTGTCCTTCGTTCTAATGAGGGAACATAAGTTGTTGTTGTTGTTGTTGTTGTTGTTGTTGTTGTTGGGTGTGTGGAGTGGGTTTTGTTTTGTGTGTTGTTGTTGTTGTGTGTGTTTTTGTTGTTGTTGTTGTTGTTGTTGTAAGTCACAGACATAACTTGGGTGGGCTGCAGGTTGCTGGTCACTGCCATAGATGGAAGTAACTGTTCAGGTTTATGCTCCACCTACATTACCCTTCATGGAAAGAGCCTCTGTTTCCATTGAATAGGATGCCATATGTTGTTGTAAAACATGGTCTTGTTTCTTTATTGTCTCTCCCTCTTTATTTAATACAAGTGACTAAAAACAGTGCTAAGTAAAGGATGAAGAAACTGAGTAATTTGGGAGGGTATCACAGATTGACATTGTATTTGATTCATACATTCACCTTTGTTTGTGATTCATACATTCACCTGCAGTCACCTGGAAGATGAAGAAAGAGACTGATTAAAATTCAGGAGACTGTAAGGATGGATGGTAGTTAGAATTGATTTAATTCAGGTGCAGTTGTGGGCTTCAGTATTGGAGGTGCTGAAGGTTCAGTTCATACATGCTACTACAGCACTGTTTACTTCACTCTTTAGGAACTTAGTGAATTCAGCTATTGCCCACCATGATTTAGGAACCATGTTGATTCACATGCTAATGACTGTGGAAATGTTTGTAATTGTGGTCATTACCTTACATCATTGTTATGATGGACATCCATTTTCAGAGATGTGTTTATGTTCTTGACATTCTGGGAGTTTTCATGGTATTGGTTGTTAGTGCAAACATCTGAATGTTCAGTTGAGACCTGATTAGGCTGGGGCAAGTTTTCAGCTTCACATTCTGGTTACTTTATGACATGCAGACAGATCCTTTGCCAAGCAAGCACAAATCCCAGGTGCCTGGTCACCCGAGCAACCACATTTTATACAGTGGCATCTAATATTTTCAGCATGTTTATTACAGTTCTTCTTTCTTGCATAAAAGGAAATGGTTGTCAGTTCACATACACTGAGTAAAAAGCACCAGATACCAGTGATGTTCACAGGTCACTCAGAATTGTGAGTCCTCAGTGTGGAGTGTGCTTTATATCATCCTTCAAGCACCTAGGATTTGAAGATGGCTCCGAGGTTTATGGAAAATTTGTGTGCCCCTGCCTCTGCTGTCCACTGCATAGGAAGCTAACTGTATTCTGCTTCCAGTCTGGACATACTGGCAGAGATACTGTGGACGAAATCCTTAGCAAGTCATGCTACGGCGGTACACTTCTGTTTTAGAAACAGACACATGCCATGGACAGCCTAATTTCTGTAGTTAAAATGTCTCAAAGAAAGTAATTGGTTTTCTATCAATATATGTTTTGTAAGGTGTACAGAGCTAATTAAGAACTGTTTTTAACATTGAACCAGTTAATTACCCAGTGCCACTCCAATCATGTAAACCTTTAGTACAATCATAATTTAAGTTCCTAAAGCGTGACATGCAAAACTCATATTGTTGGCACTGCATTAGCCCTTTAAATGCTGAATTAAACCCCCATCTGCCATTTGCTGGCATTATTAGGAGGTCACCATATTCTCCACATTAGCAGGATAAGAGTTAAAGAAATTGTGGGTGTTCATAATATTTATGAGGTGCATAAAATTTAGCCTATGTTGGTCAGTATAATACTGTAATACTTATATATTTTGTAATTTGAAAATTGCTTTTGTTTATTTACTTGTATTTCAATCTGTTTTGTAGCCAATCGAACGTCAACCAAAGATGTTCCGACCACTGGTTATTCCACGGACTCTGCAGAAAGAGCTGCCATATAAGGACAAGCCCAAAAACAAGGCAATAAATGAGAAAAAGATCCTGGAGTCCAAAAGAATCACTGTTGTTAGAGAGCCTCATGAACAAAGGGTGTGTGTAATTGTAGTCTGATCGTGACAGATTTAGTTTTCATCTGTATTGGCCCAGTATAGTTTCTCTTCTACATGAAGCTCAAATGAGCCATATAATTTCTGTGATGTACATAATGGAGGTTGTAGCTGTAACAGTTGTTCAGTAGTTAGTAAAACCCAAATGAATAAGTAGCAAAGTATGCCAGTAAGTTAATAATACTGCCATGATTATTTTTGTATTAATCACACAGGTGGCAGCACTTATGAAAATGCTGAAGGTGTCATATAGTCACAAAAAGAAACAGTTGAAGGCAGCCACAAAGAAGCGGATGGAGGAGCATAAAAAGGAACTGCAAAAAGAAGAACTTAGAAAGCTAAAGAGGCATAAGGAACTTAGGAACCAAGTGTTTAGAACATTGAGCAAACTTGACATGAAAAACAAAACAAAACTAAGGAGATGATGCACACAGCATTATTTGCAGGTAAGATTATCTGTAGGAGTCTGCACCACCATACCATATCTTACCATCTCTTGTAGTGTAAGAGGATATATTTTGCTGCAGTTGTCTTGCATAGACTTAGTTAACTTTTTGCTAGTGATAACTATAAAGTTCTGCCTGTTTACCAATTCACTAGCCTGACAATGGTTAACCTCAACAAGTACTTTACATGTCTAGTGTCCACATCCAAAATTTACCAGCAGGTTTGAAGGTTTGAAGGCAGTGTAAATGTAACTTTGGGTTATAGAGTTTGACCAAGTTGTCTTGGAGCTGTTTGAACATTTTGCCATATATTGCAGTTGCCACCTTTAGAGTGAATGAGACATGAAGTGGTAGTGGACCTGTGTAGTGCAAGTGTGGCTGGTAGTGCTGGTAGTGCAGAATGTATTACTATTCACTGCAAAGGGGCCTTGTAGTTACTGCCTGCCTAGCCAGGCACATTAGAGCTTTTCTCAGTCTTGGTCTTTGAGGATGGCAACAGTTACTGGAACATTGTGTGTATTTTGGTGTGTTTTTGTATTATTAGAACACTATATGATATACTGAGTCCAGGAACTAAGTAGTTACATATGCAATTTGCTGTCCTCAGAATCCTAGAGAACTCCCCAAAGTTTTTCTTGTAATTTTAGCAGGTGTGACAATGAGAGGAGCTGCTGTTTATGTCATACAGTAAGTCCTTGTTAATCATCTGTTTTATGATCCTGAAAATTGCACTGTAGAGACAAACGTAGAACAACTTTTTTTCCCCTCCCATAAGAATTAACTAATATGCTTAAGAGTCTGACTGTTGAAAGCCACACTGATTACCAGCAAAAACATAATTCTCAGTTGTAGCAATACTCATCGGATCTTTGGTCACTGATTTTTTATGTTAAAGTGAAGTGGTGTTCTGTTATCAGTAATTGAGTACTGTGTATATTATTATCCTGTATACCTAGTTATGGACAGAGCCTGTAACATTCAGGGAGACAGTTTTTTATATCATATGATTAAAGTACATTTCACTTGTTCCTTTTGTGAAGGTGTATGAGGAGTATGGAGATAAAGCTCCATGCAATCAAACCCTCAGTGGTTGACCAGCTTTACAGCTGAGTTGCTTTATGCTGTGTAATTGATTTGAGACTGGTTGGAACAAAAACAGTTTTGGATGTAATTGCAAAGAGAAAGGTCCATGCTTCAGCAAGGAATAGAACTGCCAGCTGTTCAGTGTGTAGCCAGCCACTAACTGTACACTGAGCTATCCCAGTTCACTTTGTTTCATCTGATTTTTTGTATTTCCAATTGAAAGTGAGAAGTGCAATTTTTTTTAATAAAAATGAAGCCAGCCAAAATAAATAAAATACATTTACTTGGCCACCAGTAATGCAGGGATGTTAAGAATTATGTGCATTGACATACTATACTCACACAGTATGTAATTAAGCAAAATTATGTCACATAAGAAAGCAGTTAACAGTTTTTACTGTTATGTCACCAGTTGTGATGGTAGCTCCACAAATGTTGAATTATTTTCAGCAGTTACTGGTTCACTGCTTGAGGAATGACATACTGTAGTTCACTATCCCTGAGACTGACCACATCTGTTACCTCAAAAAATTCTGAAACAACTTCATTGAGAGGGAGAATTAATAAAGTTTTGTGGATCTCATAATACAGAACACAAACTTTGCAGCCAAGTGGGTAGTATTCGTGCTTCCTATTTGCGAGATTTTGGGTTCAAATCACAGACGGAGTTCACCTGTCATGGCTGAAGTTTCTCAGTATTTTTTGTCTTGTATTTCTTTGCTTAGGGTTTGCTTTATAATGCTGTCAGTAGCTCAGACTTAGTGGTTGAATGCTTAGTGAGTAATAAACTGGAAAAGATGCAGAAGGAAGCAGTCATAACTTAATGTGATAATATGTCAGACAAGGTTAGATTGGGTTATGATTTGAGAGATGAAAATGTGAGAAGAATCGACATGATGCATTGATGTAGTCTTACCAGTGTGTAATGTGGACATAAAGTGAACACAGAAGAGACCAGTGGCCATCATAGTGCTGGAAATAGTGTAGCAGCTGTTCTTAATTTTACTGCCTTACATTTGATTGTTTGGCCACAACCATCTTCAGGAGTTACTCAGTGTCCTTTTCTCTCACAATTAAACTCTACCATTGGGTGATCTGTCTTTGTATTGGTCTTCTGAATAATTTTTCCCTCTTTAACCTTAATTGAGAACTATTCTTGTATGTTCCTGTAATTTATTTCTGTAGTTTGAAATTCTTGGAGATATTGGTAACTGATCCCAGTTCCAGCCTAAAAAGTTTCTTTCCAGAGGTTTGTTGTTCTTTCTGTTATTGTTGTATGGATTTGTAATTGTGTGCTATGTTCGGCCATATATCTTCACCTGCAACATCTACGTGGTCTTCCCATCTTTCAATTGTCATATGAATCTCACATATAACCAAATGTCTGGGATAGATTGTATATCACCACATAATTTACACACCCTGATTTGATGTTTGTGTGACTGTGCATCCTTAATATGAAATGATATGTGAGACCAACTAGATGCAACAATTTTTATTAATAACCAATTTGCTCAACGTGTTTCAGGCATCATTATGCCCATCTTCAGGAGCGCTAGACCATATATTACTGCATATGGCTTTCAGCACTTGATGTGCTAGCTGGTGTCTTTGGGAGCCGGAAAGCAGGCCGTGTGCACTGTGTAGAGGATGTTGTTTGACTGAGTCGAACAACATCCTCTACACAGTGCACATGGTCTAGCACTCCTGAAGATGGGCATAATAATGCCTGAAACATGTTGAGCAAATGGATTATTAATAAATCATAATTGTTGCATCTAGTTGGTCTCACATATCATTTCACACCCTGATTTGTTATTCTGAAGTTAGGAAAAAATAAATTCCCATACATTTTATGTATTTTATTCTTACACATAACAGAAGACATTAAATGAAAAGTATTGTAACCAAAGTCTGATAGTTGACAGCAGCTTGTATAAAACTGCACAAAGCAACCAGGGAGGTAGAACAATTCATTCATATTTTGCAGTTCTACAGATGTGCTACACATGACAGTACCACACCAGAGAAATGTGGTGTGTGTGACATGCACCTGAGTCAGTAGTGCATGAAAATTTTGGATAAAAAGAGTAAGGTATCTGTTGTTACTAGTTGACATTATTTGGTCTATCTAATTTTCAAAGACAATATCTGAAATATAATGATAGATAAAGGAAGGCAATATTTCCTGTGACCTTGTCAATAAATTCTCACATAAACTATGCACCCAGGTGTTTGATATCAAGATTTTCGGGTGGTGTGTGAATTATACTGTGAAATGAAGTAGGTGGTGATGCACTGAGAAGTTTAATGAAGAACAGTATATGCAAGAGGCTGTAGATCCTTATTATGACACAGTGCTATTGTTTCAGCAGTGTGTGGTTTGCTGCAAGGAAAGTAGGTGTGAATGAAATGTCCGATGGCTTCTGATTAATAAAGCTCTTCTTTTTTTAAAATAAATATTGTGTTAAATATCATTCGTCCTTCCAATCATGACAGATCAAGTTCATGTTCACAAAACCCGGGTGTCCATGCGACCTGTGCTACCTTAAGAAATCTGAAAAAAAACCCAAACGTGTGTGGCTAAGCAATCCAAGTTTTTTTTTTTAGGTCATCTTGAAGAAACCCAAAACTTGTGTGCCTGTGCAACCCATCTTACCTCAGGAAATCCTAAAGAAACCCAAAACTTACATGCATCTACAACCTGTGTTACTCATGAATTTCTGAAGAAGCTGAAAACTTGTGTGCCTGTGCAACCTGTGTTACCTCAGGAAATCCTAAAGAAACCCAAAACTTGTGTGCCTGTGCAACCCATGTTACCTTAGGAAATCCTGAAGAATCCCAAATCTTTGAAATGGATGGTACCTTAGACTGGGAAAGATCCTTTGAAATCGCCTAAACAATGAAGGGGTAAGACTAATTTTCCTTGTTTTATGTGGACATGAAATTTATTCTTATTCTCATTCAGTTTAGGCCTACCCATGAAACTTACAACACTGATTGTAAATTGAAGTGTATTCTTTAAGACCCCTTTCTCCACCCAAGCTGAACATTGATGAATGATCTTGATTTGTTTAGTGATATCTGTTCAGCTGTGTAGGTGTTACGGGTTGTGGGTAATAAAGTGAAAGATTAATAAGAAGTATGTGAAAGGCTCGGCCCATATCATTGTTTTGTACTTTCTGTGCCATCGCAGAAAAGAAGCTTCGAAATAAAGTACCTGAGATGTTTATTATGTGTTTAGTCACATCACTTTGTGTTTTGGCTTTTTAAGGAATGTTCACCTTGAACGCTGGAGTCAGAATATTTATTCTGTCACACATTTCTTCTCTGTAGTACGTTGGTGAACCTATCAGGATGCAAAACATATGCGCGGAGCACTAATCGCCATTAAAGAAGTGACGAGACATAGCAACATAACGGTACAATGCCAAACAAATGGGGAATACAGCGACGTCTAGAAAAATTATTTCCTTTTGCCGTTTTATCTGGCGACATCAAACTGCGGTGTGTAGGCATGGTAACGTCTAGTGACGTCCTCAGATAGCGTCCCTCTGTCAGGAGGACAGCGTCACGATCGGCACTTGGGCCCGAAACGATGGAAGTAATCTTTTCTATACTGTGAACGAGATGTGTGGCTTCCCTGTTCCGTATTTGTGTTTGGTTCTTGACATCACTTTAGCGAAACCTATTATATCTCTCGTTGACAGTTTTACGTAACAGTTCGCGGTGCAGGACAAACTGGATTTATAATTTACTAAGAATGCATAAAAGAAAAGCATGTTTTCCCCGAAGACCCAAGCACGGAAAGGATTAAATGGTAATATGAAATGCAAGCGGTATCAGTTCGAGATTCACCTTGAGGACCTTCGTGCCCGGACTGACGTTCCGAGCGTTGCGTTATAGCAGTTGGCCACACATGTTTTCCGGTAGTGAAGTTCCGTATTCGAACCTTAGCGCCGGAGTTCAGCTAGCCCAGCTGACCTCTTTTGCTTGTACCCAGTCCGTCCAGACATGTGGTTGACCCTTTGGCGACGAAATTGGACATTTAAATACCTGCGCGCCGTTTATGTAAAATGTGAATATTTTATGAACAAAGAATATTACATTATGAAGTACATGGCATTTTGTGGAGAAAAACGGAATTTGTGCAGCATGTATAAAAAAAAATTCAGTAATTGTTGACTAAATATATACATGCGGTCGCTGAGGGGTAGCGGTGCGACCGTTCTACATACAGGGCGTTCGGCTACCTGCTTAGTCATTCACAGCCATGCTATCGTTATTAGCTAGCTGTGTGATGGTGGTAGTTGACGAATTGTCACTGAAGGTGAAAGCTAAAGCTGTCGCAGGCCCTAATGAATTACCACACCATGAAGACGTACGGGGGAGTGGAGCGTTAATCCTGCGTTCCTTACTTCGGTGTTAGATTGTGTGACTCAGTTGCAGGCGCAGCCGGCGACTTCATCCGTCGAGAAAGAACTCTGGTACCCACTATGCAGGCTATGCCGGACTAGACGTTGTGGAGAAGAGAAATCTCTGATCCTGCCTTGGATAAGCAATAGATTTTCCGGTGGTCCAGTCCGTAGCCTAGTTGCTAATTTATCTGTCCCGGCCCCACTTTCGTCACTGGCACCAGCATTATATCGTATGTGGCAATTTTGAATACGTCTGCTGACACAAATAGCACGTAATCGCCTGAACTGTGCTGCACGATAAGCGTGCATTTCCCCGTGCTATGCTAGCCTCATCATCGTACAGAGAGAATTTAGCCTTGCCGATTACAGTTTGTTGAAAGCCAGGGTCAGACCGCCGTAACGAGTATCATTTTCTGGAATATCGCTTTGGAGTTCTGTTGTTACTCTTTTCAATAGACGTTGCAATTCGATACTTGAGTCTGTCAAAAACAAATCTAGGTGCCCTTTGACATGATTCTGATAGGCGTGAACCAACATAGAAAGAATCTGATCGTTCAAAGGCTGCGAAATTCTTATATCTGTGCTAATGTAAAGGAAGGACCAGGGAAATGGTACATTTTATCCACTTTGAGTTTCCTGAGTATGCATTGTGTGGTCGAAACACATGATGACGTTTCTATAAAAATGTTAAACTAAATAAGTTCAACGTAATTTAGAAACGTTAAGTCTACACTATAAATTACCCAATTACAACTTCATGAGAACGTACATGTATGTATTGATAATTTAGTTGTAACACTGAGGTTAGCAAATATACATCCAGATTGAATTTGCCTGTCTGTGAAGATAACTTGGCTGAAACACATTCGTGTAAAACCAACTGAACGGGTAATATAGCATTTTGTTATAAGTGTATGTACGTACGTACACATTCCGTAAAGCCAGAAATAATGTTTCCTCGTATCTGCGCGAAGTTAAGTATCATTGTGTAGATAAATTATTCAAATGAAGACACGCTGTGGTATTTTTCCGGCGAGCCGTGTAGAGGATGTTGTTAAACTGTTTTTATAATGGGCCGATTTTAGAGAAAATACGTTAGATTTGGGTTTCTCATTGGGGTTTATGTTGGATCGGTTAATTAAACTTGCATAACGGTGGTTAGTGTAGTGCCAGATGTCAGTTTAATTGAAATTTGTTAAGTAGTTTCGGAGATGAAACACGTGGACAGGCAGGATTTGGGCATTTTGTGGGAATAAAAGCAAAGTTAACCCCAGAACAGGCCATGTAGGCTCACAGGGGTGTAGAGGAATAGCTCTACTGTTTCTTATCCCCGGTGCTATTATGGGGGTTGGGGGTGGGAGTCAGCGCCACACCTCGGCCGCTTTGCCCCCAGGAAACTTTGTTGACATACTTGTTTAACATCAGCTTGTCAGAGACAAATTTAGTAATGAACTGAGATCCTACATTCTGAATAAATCGACCTGTTTCCTTTCAGCTTGTCATCTGATTTTTCCTTGTGTTGTTTATAAGGAAGAGAATCGTGGAATTTTATGGGCTTCCTCATTCTGCCTCTACGTTCTATCTGCCTATCAAACTTACAAACTTATGGGATCATAAATAAGAACCCGAATTCCAAAGTTTTATTTTCTTTCCGCAATTTAGTGTCCGGCACGACAGATTTCAAAGCTAACTGACCTTCACATAGTGAACTGTATTACTATTTACGATCGATGTTGTAAGTTTATACGGTTGTATGGAATCCTTTCAGAATAGCTGACAAGATGGTTATCTTGATTTCAAATCAACGTCAACTTGAACACAAAATTAATACAAATAAGCCGGTTTAAAGCTTAGAGTGTACCCGCCAGTTTCCGTGCGTCGTAGACTGAAATCTGGCTTATCAGACTTCTAAATGTTGCTGCTTATGATTTTGTATTTAACGACGCTGTCTCGACTGCGTATGTTACGTAGCATCGAATGAAATAACGATAGCGAAATTATGAATTGTAGAAAGCGATGATGGTCTATTTTAAAATACCATCAACTCATTTTCCTGCAGGGACGAAGGAAACTGCGAACACAAGATATCAGCAATCCAACCTTCGTTGAACCCGCTACTTCATGAATGCAAGTTCCCAGCGTTGCTACTATGCCGACGTCGGGGCTGATTATTGTTGGCAGGCATCATTTATCGAAATTAAATCTTTATTTGGATCTTACCGGTCCATTTTGGCTCGGGCCAATACTCGATGTGTTCAGCTTTTCTTGAGTGTCCAGTATTTACATTTCCAGCGGAAATACGACAACGGCGTATTTAGCTGTCTTCTCTCTAGCAATTTAGATAGGTTTTCACCTTTTTGTAGGCCACGAAGGCCCTTAGGGTGAGTAGAGGTATAGCTCTACTCTTTCTAGGACCTCGGCACACCAGATGGGGGTGGGGGTCAACCCCACGCTCCGGCCGCCTCTACCCCCGGGAAAGACCTGGTATCCATTGTACAGGAGACTGGGTGGGCCCCAGGGCCGGTCTGGACAGGCGGAAAATCTCGTCCCCACCGGGATTCGATCCCGGACCGTCCAGCCCGTAGTCAGTCGCTCTAGCAATGTTCATCTAGAAAATAATTGTCGAGTACATTAAGTAAACACAACAGGACATCATCTTGGGAACAGGGAGAATGTTCGACTGTTTACGAAGTGAGAAAATTTTATTTTCTTAACTGAACATGGGTCATTCAAACAAATCAGCTTTGTGTGTATTTGACGATTTCCTTTAAACCTTTTCATGCTACCAGTTAAATGTATCGCATTTCTTTCCTGCAAATTTTCGACCTGTGACCGCATGAGTGACAATATCTTTCGGTATTTTGAAATCTTTGTGTACGCAATTTATGTGTTAACCAACAATACACTGAGCGTGGGAAACTCAGCATGGAAAAGTTTAATGTCGTGAAGTATTTGAGTAGACAGACCAGTTCGTTAAGTCGATTGCGGGCACATAGGCACTTCTTACACTGAAGATTGGCGCTCGATCTGTTTATTTCTACAAATGTTCACATAACTTCTGTGGAGATAAAAATAAATATCTTGTAATCAGTGTATGAGAGTTCGATTGTAAATAGCATCATTGCCCGACGCATCACAGCATTTCAAATAGTACGCCTTTAGTAATATTAGAAATCATCTGTTGTTCCCTCATTAAAATTTATTAAACAATTTTAGTAGAAAATAAATATCACCACTTTTTTTTCACATCACACACACTGTCACAAATTCCAGCTTCTCTTTCACAACATACTGCAGTCACTTTCTTCGTATGCTCGCTTGTGTAAAGCGTAACTTCCAAAATGGGAAACAAAGCCCAACACTTTGTCTCTAAATAGGCACAACCTTTGAAATGTACTGACTTTGAGAGTTTACCTAGTCTGGTACTTAGGTCTGTAGGGGGGGGGGGCCAGAAATTTTGGCCGGGCCCGAATTGGGGATTTCAGGGTGGCCAGGCCCTGAAGTCCAAACGGGAAAAATTTTAAAAACA
>Ga0123352_10005745_pt1 | contig 18791 bp, 17 predicted proteins | sample TergutLab28metaG_FD_89700 | JGI IMG/M metagenome (GOLD analysis project Ga0123352, IMG submission 89700) | Labiotermes labralis P1 segment gut microbial communities from Petit-Saut dam, French Guiana - Lab288 P1 | ecosystem: Host-associated > Arthropoda: Insects > Digestive system > Gut ... | reverse complement strand
TTCATTGATACGTTATTTTATAGAAACCTCCCCTTTTTTTTTGGGGGGGGGGGGGGTGTTACAAACTTGGTAAGTTCAACTATTTTGCTTTGAAATTTCTGTCTCAAGACTGGAATAGTACTTGACCTTCCTGAGTTACAGTTACGGTGTAATTTTGCTGCACACCCCAATGGTTTATACCACTGCTATCTAAAGAGGAATTTAAACTCAAGATTTCATGTCTGCTCAATTTCTGAGCAAGCTCTTAAGTCTAAATTTGGTCACCTGTCCATGAAAAAACCATGAACAGCTGCTTAGTGTTATTAAATCTTATCCTTATGTTTTGGCCGAGACACTAGGTTGTTTTTTAACACATTACAGAGGTATTACATCCATGTTATTGAACACACACAAATGAGGTTACTTCCTTGTAGCACAATATAATACAATACAAACAATGACATCAAAAACCTGTGTCCAAAACAGGGTGCTGTGAAACCAAAACAATAATTAAAAGTGCAACAACCCAACAAAATCTTGCAGAATATCATAAACAAGAAAACACAGGACACAACACATACCATGAAAGAAACACTGAATTCATGCATCCAATTTGGATACAAGAAGTATCACCTAAAAATGGCAAATAAGCAAAAAAACAAAATAAAATTAAAAATGAATGTACTCAACTACTATAACTGATCCAAATCTTTTTTTTGCTTGGCCAGGTTTCTTGAGGTTTTGCTCTTTTACTCTAATTGTGGTATAGAGGTGGTATGAGGATCAGGTGGCTAGTCTGTACAGTGGAGAGCAAGGCTTATCTCAGGGATATAATGTGGTAGGTGTTGGGTGATGAATGTAAATCTGTTACTGTAAATGAATTTACAATTGAAAATCTAACATTCTGAGCAAATAATATCACTTCAATAAGTGGACAACTGAAAACCAGATATATTTGTTAAACAGCGCCAACACGCTACACTGGCACTCCCGACGGTTGGAGTGCATGAATTCAAATGAATCTGCCACTGCTGTGTTTTATGCCTTTCCTTCCTAAGGCTAGCGCAAATGGCCTGGTTTCTCTCCCTTTTATGACCTTCGTGACCCCAATGTCCCAAGTTCTCTTCAACATGGGGTGCCAGCCGCTGTAAAACTCTCACTCCCACACACTGCTTCCATCCTCCTAACAGGGACCAAAGTCAACAATTACACTACATACTGTAGTATGATATTAATAGTTATCCAATATATATATTTTCAGAAATTACACCATAACACAAAAATGTAACATAACACTTTAAATTGTATTTGTACAGTCAGCCAAACTTCTGTGCATGATGTACCACTCTGTGCCTTTGATGAAAATCTCTGTGCTCTTTGAATCCATTTTTACACAAAACTCAAAATAAAAACATCACGCTTTTATACCTACCATACAGTCAAAAAGTTAAAAATGTAATAACTGTATTTATAGTCCTAAATGCACAAAAAGGAGTGTACATTTTAAGATGAATAAGGTACACATTACTGAGAGTGTCAGCTCAGAAGAGTGAGAAGGTAGTTTTCAATCACTGCTTGAGCTGCAACATAAAATAAAATGCAGTTACTAAACATCAACATTTGTAGAGCAGAAGTAAAAAAGGTATACCCTACAAGAGCGCGCACACTTTCTACATACATTCTTCATGACCTTGTAAATGACAATGGCCTTAATGTTCATTTATTGCTGATATACACAAAAAGTTCCAAATCAGACAGTAGCTCTTCTACTGCCAATATTCAACCAGAGTAAACTAAATTACCTAGCACACAATGCACTTAGGATGTCAAAAATTACTTAGCACACAATGCACTGAAGATGTCAAACATATAAGAAAAATCAGGGACTATTCTGACTGTGACCTATGCATATTATGTATTACCACAAAGCTATCTTTTTGAATGAAGTCATCCTGTTGTGTATTGACTCTAAATATTCACTCTATTAATATATATTTCAGTTAACACAACTATATAATAAAAGCATAAGTTAAAGCGGCATTTTTTTACTTAAAAGTATCGTCAGGCTAAGCTAAGAACCATGAAGTTCTTTACAATGTGGCTGCGTGCATTTGGGATCCCAGATGGCTCATAATTTGTGCTGTGATTCATACCATGTACATAACATGACTTATATCTATTATACTATTGTAATTATATTAGGATGAAGTATGTGATGTGTGCTATTTCCTGGGGCCGTTGTTCACTGATTGGGCTTCTGGTTGTTATGTGCGTTGTGGTTGTATTGGTTCTCCTGCTTTTTAGTTTTCTGGTGGATGGGGTGGGGGTAGGGGGATGTGCCTGTCCACCTCTTCTTTGTAGTCTGTTACTACTTTCTGTTTTGGATTGGTTGCATCTTGTCTAATTCTGCAATTATGAAATCGGATCTTTTATGTTCTGTCGTAACAGTCTGAGTATTGCGGCGTGCATAAGCATATAAAGTTGTATTACTTACAGTTTTTTCGTGAGACGGTTGCCAGCTTCTTCGTGCAGTAGTGGGCAGGCTACAAAGAGACAGAAGCCCGCCCACTACTGCACAAAGAAGCTGGCAACTGTCTCACAAAAAAACTGTAAGTAATACAACTTTATATGCTTACGCACGACGCAATACTCAGACTGTTACGACAGAACGTAAAAGATCCAATTTCATAAATGCAGAATTAGACAAGATGCAACCGATCCAAAACAGAAAGCAGTAACAGACAGGCACATCCCCCCACCTCCACCACATCCACCGGAAAACTAAAAAGCAGGAGAACCAATACAACCATAACAAACAACCAGAAGCCCAATCAGTGAACAACGGCCCCAGGAAATAGCACACATCACATACTTGACCCTAATATAATTACGAGGATTATTCAGAAAGTAAGTACCGTTTCGCTGTAAAAAAAAAAAATCGAGTAAGGTTTCGTATAAAATTTTATTGCTATCAGATTCTACATTCTTCAAACTATTTTTCCACACATTCGCCGGCATTATTGAGGCACTTATTGTAGCGGGACACAAGTTTTTGTATACCCTCCTCATAGAATGCGGCCGCCTGCGACCCAAATGTCTACTGACAATGTCATAGAGTACAGTCCTTGAAATCTGAGTAAGGTTCAGGGACAGATCAGAAATTGTGAAATGGCTGTCGTCACGCACTCTTTCATTGACCTTACGCACCAAATCATCATTCATTAAAGATGGACGCCCACTTTGCGCCTCATTGTGCACGTTCTCTCCTCCTTCATTGAACATCTGAACTCATTTCCTAAACATGCCATCATTCGTCGCATTGTCACCATACACTTGACAGATCTGATGTTCTCACTTGGTAGCACATTCCTAGCGTTCAAAAAACGAATTACAGACCGTATTTCACAGTCAGCGGCCCCTTCAATTGTCTTAAAAATGTTTAATGCATAGGAAAAAACATAACACGAATTTCACAAAATGGTGTCTGTGGCTTCTCAATTGATACAGGAAGTCACTGCACATGCACAAAGTGACAGTCTCGAGGATGCGTGAGAGATATGCACAGACGGTACTTACTTTCCGAATAACCTACGTACAAAAGTATAATAGTTATAAGTCATGTTATGTACATGGTACAAATCACAGCACAAATTGTGAGCCATCTGGGATCCCAAATGCACGCAGCCACATTGTAAAGAACGTCACGGTTCTTATCTTAGCTTGACGATGACTTTTTAAGTTGAAACATGTCACTTTAACTTATGCTTTTATTATATAGTTGTGTTGACTGAAATATATATTAATAAAGTGAATATATACAAAGCTATCTGCATGACATGGACAAACTACTTCTGCTTGTACTTAATTAAGTACATGTACACTGAACTATATTCAATATACTGAAAGTTTCACATAAAAGTTGAAGATCCTAACAATTATACATCTTACGATATAAATCGTTTCTGAGAACATCACTAAAATGTGATGTGCACAGCAGGAATTACATTGAATCAATAAGAACCAAATTTGAATTTACTGGACAACTACTGCATAGACTCCAAATTCTAAACTTAATGGCATTTTCTACAGTTTTGGAATTACAATGTGCAAACAAAGATGGCTCCAACATCCCAAACATGCAAACACATAAAAATAAGCTGTATATGCAAAGCTGCAGCCAATGGGTATTTGGAGAGAAAAAGACACTTTCTCCACAAGCTATGGTAAAATGCTGTACTTTAGGTTCATCCTGTAAAAAAAAGCAAAACACAAACTGAAGCCTAAAAGTACAGACAAGCAGGCATATCAGTCCTCTCTAAGTCTTGATCAACAACTTGCAAAGAAAGCTATGAGGGCAGTACCTAGTTTGCTTCCCCTTTTTATGGCAATGCCAAATGCTGAGTCACCATTGAGGTTCATAATTGTAATGTCAGCTCCACGCAGCAGTAATTCATTGGTACAATGCGGATGGTCACCATACGCTGCATACATAAGTGCAGTGTTACCAACCTACAAAGAGAAGACTACAGAAATAAACTGTTTAAATAGTAGTCTCACCAGGTGAATTTTTATATCAAACAAGGGAAAGTAAATCTGTATGCAGGCTGCACCATGGCTCTAGCAATTAAGTAACTTGTTTCTCATCATGGAAGGCTGATTTTGATCTCAGGTCAGCACATGCAGGATTTATGGTGGACAAAGTGGCACAGGGACAGGTTCTCTTCAAGTACCTCAGTTTCCCTTGCCAGCATCATTCCACCAATGTTACAAACTCACATTTTATTCACCTAATGCTGATGCTGTACAATGTTACTAACATCATCAAATAAAATAGGCACATTCTTGCAAATTTGTATGAAAGCTAATACTTTACCTCATCTGCATGGTTAACAGCAGCACCTTCTGTAAGTAACAATCTCACAACTTCATGGTGACCACCAGCTGCTGCCAACAGCAGAGGTGTCTCTCCTTCCCGGCCTTCAAAGTCCACCTGAGCTCCACGTTTTAGCAAAAGTTGTACTGTAGGGACCTGGCCATACGAACTAGCCCACATAAGTGCAGTTAGGCCATTACTGTCTTTCACATCAACATCATATTCTGTTCCAAGAAGATATAATACAGAATGAGGAAAGATAAGGAAACTAAGAAATATGACACATGCCCTAATATAACTGCAACAAAATCCCTCATCTTTAATATCAGTAATGGACAGCCAACAAGAAATGTCCCTCCAACTTGGTGGTTAGGCAAAGTACTAACATTTCCTCACTTTTAAAAAAAAAATTAACAAGTTATGAAACAAAGCACAAGGTCTTGGACTTGAACAGATCCTTCAGAACAACATAAGCAACAAAAAGTCAACAAGAAATCTCAAATGTGGAATATGAGGAGCATATTAAGGTCAGTCACTGAAGACAGAAGTAGTGAATTACAGAGCAGATTTAGTGGGAGTACAGATAGTCAGGTGGAGCAAAAGAGGCACTAAATGAGCAGTGAAGTATACCATTTTCTATGGAAGAGAAAACATCATCATCTGATACCTCCAAAATATTGGTTCCCTGTACAGCTGCTCTGCTCAATCACCCCTCATGCCAGACCAGCCCACCTTAGATGTTCAATCCCCTTGTATTTTTATACAAAAAATTTTCAATTATTAATTTCTTAGTGGTTGAAATGTACCACAGTTGATAATCAACTGCAGACCACATCATTTGCCCACAAACTGTCAACTGCATATTTTTGGTTTCACAGTTTTTATTTTTAATTTTACACTAACCAGAGCATAGCACAAGCTGTTGCAGCAAAATCTGAACTTTGAGTGTATATCTAAAGTTTTTTTAAGTAGGTGATAATGTGTAGTGCCTTAATGAGCAGTGAAGACCCTGAGGTAGAGGCCACAACTAAGGTACATGAAGAAAGTGCACGTGTACCAACAAGAAATGATTCTGGACTTGTGTTTTTAGGTGGTCCATTAAGACTTGTGTTGAATAAATTTTTCTTATGCACTAAAGCAAGGAAGTGCTCTGGTTTTGCCATCACATATCCAAACTGCCCTGATAATACACATCTGTGATGTTAATAACTGAATTATTACAAAATAACTACTTGGGATCACAATACAAAAGTAGACCCAAAATATGAACCAGATGTTTACATTACGATTACCTCTTCATTCTCATTTGAGCTTCTGTCAGTGCTTTTGAGGCTAAGAGATTAATGTATATAGAAATATTTATTGAACACTGATTACTACTCTTATTCAAGTCACAAGTAACAAAACACTGATTGATCAAGTTTCTAAAAGTCAAAAGGTGTCCATGGATTAAAAAAATCATTATTGCACACCAATCTAAAACATATTTCCATTGATACTAGTAACAATGCATGACTGCCTGTTGCTTCAAAATAAACAATGAAAGTGTATGTATTTAATTTATATTAATCATGTACTAAATAACTGTAACATTTTCAAACCTTGCTCTATGTCCTGCTCTGTAATTTCTCCTTGACCAGCACGATGGTGCAAGCTGACATCTGTATGCTCTTGTGAGGATGTTGCAGTTGGAATGTTGCCACGCTGCAAATTTGTTAACACCATGGTGGGCTAAACAGAATAAAGTAACCAAAGACAATATATTGACAGCATTCACTATAAAGGATGTTATTTATTCATTCGTAGTTTTATTCCTTCATCCATACTTTATTCCTTGCTGCATCTGAATATTCTCGAGCAACAAAAAATTTTATGCTGCTAACAAAAATTTAGAAACTACCTTTCAGAATGAGGAAAACAATTTCTTTTTTCCGTATGAAAAGGCAAATTAGAGCAGTGTTCTTAATTTCTCTCAATTCCAGAGATCATATGCTCAGCTTGGATAAACAATATAAGCACTCGCAACAGTATACCTATGAGTGTGGGAATGACAAGCAGGATAAAAATACAACTCGTCCCATCTTTTTAGAGCAACATGTGGTTCTGCAGTGTTAAGAGCAGCCTGCTGTATATGCAACCAACCATGCACACCAAAGACATATTTGACTAACCAAGAACACTTCATGCCAGGTGAAATACAGTATGTCACGAAGAGGTCGTCCACTGGTGGGATATCACTTGTAGTGTCAGTGTAAAACACTTTCTCACAACCTGTGGTGATATGCTGGTTTAAAGAATTAGTTAACAGCAAAATAAAAGCAATGGCCATCCATTTCAGCAAAATGTTAATTGGTGATGAAAAATGTTAATATAATAATGGGTAAATTGCATGAATTTAACCACTTAAAGCCCAGTGATTTATATCAGTACCACCAGGTTTTAACATTAGAAAGTCTGCACTTTGCTCATCCAGTTTATTTATGTGTTCCATCTGATTCCTACAATAAACAGCACTTAGTTACATATACAGTGTTCACTGACCTGTTTAATGGAAGCACATTGTGTTCTCTGTAGGATACCTGTCCAACAAAAAATAAGCTGCCTCAAATTTCTTAAGTCCCATTCCAGAAGCAACAAAGGCACAGATGACATTATAAATTGAGTAACTTGTAGTTTCTGTATATTTGTGCATTCATGATATTTCTTTTTCTTCCACTCATTACAGTCATTCACGCTGCATATACATTAACCAAAGACACCAATATGTTTGCTTAATTTGAAGTTAAAACACGAGTTAAAATTCATTAATTTTACAAGGCATGTGGCTAGCTAGCTCTGCTGTGAAGGTCTGATATTGTAAACAGTGCAGATCATCACCCATATTCACTTACAGCCCAGTAGGTTAAAGCACAAAGGCAGTGTTCTTTGGAGGCCAAATATATTGGTTCAAGTCTTTGTTGTTGCAAAAGTTATCTGTGCTTCATCAGTAAGGCTAGAAATGTGAGTGACACAGATATTTCTGTCATTTTTCTGTAATTTCTTGTTTAATGGCATTCTGATTTAAAGGGTCCATGCTCAAATGTGTCCCTGGTTAATATATGTGTGGCGTGAATGACTGTATTGAATGGAAGACGGAGAGGTGCCATGAGAGCACAAATATACAGAAACTAAGAATAACTCGAATTATAATGGCTGCTGTACATTATGTTGCTTCCAGTTCAGGACTTGGAGAATTTCAGGTCCCTTGATATTTGTTGTACTAAGTGTACTGACTGAATGTTGACTAATTTTAGTCTTCAGATGGCTAAAAACACATATGATAAAAGTCGTCCCTAGGCTCAAATATATTTCGTCTGCTTAGCAAACCCCTCAGCATGGTGTTTTAACCATGAAGGTTGTGCAGCGTAAGATAAAATCAAACTATGACCATTAAGTGGTGAGTAGGTTATCAAAAGAGGTGGAAGTGGCCTATTTTAAAGTACTACTCTGGCATTTGAAAAGAAACTGGAAATACAAAACCCTCAATTAAAACATGTAGCAAACCAACCAAAAGTTTGAACTCCAATGGAAAAGATAATGGTATATTCCTGAATCATTCAATTTGGCACTAACGATTCCTTTCTTTATTCTGGGATCTACCACAACACTACCTACCCTGTATGGTTGAAAGGCACTCCTTCTGGTGCCATCATGCCATGAACCAGGTGGCCAACAGATTCTGGACATATCATGAAGTGCTGAAGAACTGTGATTGGTGTGCAAGTCTCTTGGAGCTACTTTCAAAATATTACTGCCATTACTTTCACAGTCATCATCTTCATCCCCATCATCATCATCATCATCATCATCATCATCATCATCATCACTGTCACCACCATCATCATCATCATCACCACCACCATCATCATCATAATCATATTCTTCTTCTGCTTCTTCTTCCACTAAGTCTTCTACATCTTCTTCTTCCTCTTCTTGTACTTCATCCTCATCCTCCTCATCCTCCTCATCATCATCACTATCATCACAGTGAGTACTGTCGTTGCTATGGTTGAACATATCAACACCTATATCACGTGAAGGATCACTCTTAAGGTCAACATTCATTTTCATCTCTGTACAAAAAAGAATACATAATATAAGTTCATATACTTTATTTCTAGTAAAGTCTAATATTTAATGCAACTTTAAAATGAAATGACAAGGTCTAGTGTACAAAACTGTTACAAACGAGTTATACAAATCACATACAAATTTTTAAATATAATTCAATTCTAGCTGTCAATCCACCATGTACTACTAACAAGGCACAACGGTAAATGGCAGAAAGGTACCCCCTAACACACACACACACACACAGAACTCTCTGTGGACTTCTTCTTTTAGATTTCGTTGCCCGTTTATCCAAGCTGTCTCTTAAATGAGAACAAACCTAAAGGTTACAAACTACCAACAAATACCATAAGATATTTTTGTTAAGAATCAGGTAGAATGATGACTTAGGAACTGATTCTCAGAGTAGACACATTTAAATCATTCTATTCTAAATTGTTTTGAAAGTGGACCAAGTATCTTTTTAAAATCCTAAAATAAGAAAAGTCATGCACTGTACAACTATACATAAAAAGCCCGTGTCCTTTCATGTCCATACACCGCTATATGCAATCTCACACATTACATCAGAAACTTGTGAAACTCTCACACAAGGAAATTTCTTTTGTAAGATCTAAGTTTCTCATAGAAGTGTTGAAGTAGGGTCCAATCTTCCATTACAAGATGCCATGCTAATTGGTACACTGGTATAAACATTTTGAAAAGCAGCAAGCTCCTCCAAACTGGACTACTCTGATGATGGGGGCAGCAAGTTCCTCTGAAATGTTGATACATATATTTAGGATCTTCCAAAAACAGTGCCCTGATCTGTAACTTTCAAAGGAAAACAGATATAATGACACTGGTACTTACAATGTAATCATCAACTATTAACAGTTTTTTTTTGGCACACAGGTCATAAAGCAGACAAGCTGTCAAGAGGCAGAAAACTTTACAATGAGTGCCATCTGCAGCTGTGAATATATCCCACCTATAGTCCTCTGTATGATTTGTGAATGTTGCAGTAATCGTTGCTTTAAGTTCATACAGCATGTTCACCCTTCGGCTGTACACCACATCTTTCACACAGACCCAAAGAAAAAATTCCAAAGTTGTAAGTTCTGGAGAATGAGGGAACCACACAAGTGCAAAGAACATATAATTAAAGCTCCTGTCTGTTAACTACAGTTGGAATGTGTACGCAACTTGAGTCAGTGAAACTGTCTGAGTTGATAATGACACTAATACCAGCACTTTTACTTCAGTTTTCTTTCCAAAGTAACAGGCATTAAAAATTTATGTTTCTTTTTAGAAGATCCTGTACCAGTGTACACAACACCAGCCAAGAAGGCTGGAATACTCAAAATTTTTTTCTATGGTAATGAAGTGAAATAAAAAGTATCTTGCACTACCTGCAGTTGAAGGTAGAAACTATAAGCAGGAACTATCCACTTGCAAGGTGTGCTGCAAGATGGTTTCTTGAAGGTGTACCTGCAACCAACTTCAAACCACAAGAGTTTATCAGAATATACTGCATGTATTTCATTTGCAACTCACTATTCCAATTTTTATGCAAGATAAATAAATTTCACATGACTGCAGCCCAGATTTTGTGTACACCATCAAGTGCAACACACATAATCTTGTATTTCAAGTATACTGACAGTGCCAAATCCACTGAACAAAGAAGCATCTGTCTCAAGAAACGAATAATTACCCAGCTAGCATAAAAATTCCATATTTTATGGAACCAAAAGTTTCATTACTATATTCACAACAGCCCACCACTGACCCTACTTTGTATGATATCCACTTCACCCCCATTTATGGATATTAAAACTACCCAAGGGTCTCTTTCCTTCAGGTTTTCTGACCAAAATTCCATCTGAATTTCTCTTTGCCACCATGCATACTACATTCCCTGCCCATCTGGACTTTGCTTTATCATCTTAAGATTGGGGAGAAGTATGACTTGTGAAGTACCTCATTACACAACTATAACCGGTCAAAGTTACTTCCTCCCTCTTAGGCCCAAATATTCTCCTCAGCACCCAGTTTCTGAATGCCCTCATTCTACATTCTTCCGTTAATATAAGAGACCAAGTGTTATACCCATATGAAACACGCAGAATTATAGTTTTGTGTATTAAAATTCTTAAAATTTTAGAGAGCAGTCAGGTAAATGATAGATTATGAATCAAAAGGCAACAGGCATTCCACATTTAATCTGCTCTAAACATGTACAGGAACACAATTCTCATTTGTTTGTGTCATTCCCAAATATTTGAGCTTTGTCACATTTTTCAAAGGACTTATTAGCTACCTTTACATTATTATTTGCCCCGCATTCTGGGACTAAGACATGAACAGACACTTAATTTCCTCTGCATTTATGTGTAGACCAACCACCTTACTAGCACCTAATAAAATGTGTGCCCTGTTCATTGGATGCATTCTGCACTAAACTTACACCATTGGAGACTAGATTTGATGTATCCCATTCATTTTGAAACCCTCTTGGATGATTTGGGCCACCCTATTGTTGTATTTAGCACACAGACAAAGTACAAGTACACAGAGTATTTCTGTCTCCAGACTGTTCACCATACAGCATGCTACAATGTTGATGCATAATAATTGATGATGCTGCCCACTCTGCAGTGCTCAGTCCAGTGACAGAAAATACTCTGCATGCAATGTCAAAAAAACATCTCTTGTTTCAGGCTACTTTGGACAGGAAATGCATCCAGCTTACTGTTTACCTGTAAACTCTTTACTACAGGTTTCACTTAAATAATTTAATTAGCAAAAATATAGTTGGTAGATCATGAAATGCAGGTTGTAAATGAATGGAAATTATATTGCAAGCTATCTCTTTATGAAGTTTCACAAATCAGCAACATTCAGTAACACGAGTTGTTGGTGTACAATATTACCTTTGCATCTTGAGGCATGCTGGTTTGTAATATGTTAACAATGCAGTGTTGTCCAGTTACAGAGATGTCTGACCAGGACTTGTGTGGGGAAAATGTAAATATCACTTACATATGGACAAGTTACCATGATTGCAACAGAGTTATTGTGGACAGTGAGTTCTGGAAGTGCAAAAGAAAATTCCGTGTATTCATGCAACAAAAAACAAAATCCCTAACAGAAAATTAATCAGAACACAAAATATAAGTAATCCAATGTAAGTTTGTGTGTATAGTATGTTCAAAATACTTGTAATAACCTTTCACCACTATGATAAGGTTGTGACATATGTTTCTGCCTTTGTGCAGAAAACTCAACCACCCACCATCGCATACACTCCCCACCGCAGTTACAAGAGCATAGTAACTTCCATGAGAATGTTGCACAAAATGCTTACATCCTAAGTGGATTACAGACTCTCTTACTGTCTACAAATAGTGCATACACTGTACCACATATTTCTCATATTTCTCCAGTATCTGCAGAATGCAAATCATCTACTCGATAATTGATCTAGTACAGGGCAGGAAAATTTTTTGACAGTGCAAACCCAAAAGGCCAATAACTGCTGAATAAATTATTTCAGGTACCAATGGAAATTCTGAGCAACAACATGGGGCCCTCACATCTTCCATCAGTGTTGTTGTTGTTGTTGTTGTTGTTGTTGTCATTGTTAGCATCATTACCATCAGCAGCAACAGCAGGAACAACACCACCAGATATTATAATATGAGGATCCTTGTGGAATGTGATAACAAGAAAAACAGGGAAGCACCCCAGGCTGTTACAAAGAAATCTTAAATTCATCCCCATTTCAAAAGACTAACCCAATAAATACAGAGGCTAAGGTCAAACTCAAATCACCATTAATGTCATAAAACACCCAATAAATAGATGAAACAAAATATCATAATTAGCCCTTCAAGGCTGAGCAGGGTAACCCACCAAGCACTGTTTGTTGTTTTTACTGTAAATATTACTTTGTTTTAATTGTTATTTCAGACAAAAGTTGTAGAGAAAATCAAAACACATATTTTATGTTCAATTTTATGTTCAAGTCTAATGTTACCATGTAACTATATGGACATTAATTAATTAATTACATTTTTCTGAAAATATGGCACAGCCAGACATTCCACAGATGACAATATAATATGGTGAATTCACTTTGCTTTCTAGACAACTACAGCCACAGACACAAACTCAGAATATGTAATACTGATTGGTTTCTTACGGCAACACATTTCACTATTACATTTAAACAAACAATGCCTGTCTTGTGGAACTCTACTTGGTTCTTGGAGGAGTGTTACTATTGACAACTTTTTCACATCAGCAGTACTGGCTAAAGAACTGTTCAAAAAGCAAAACAGTAAGAGGCACAATGCACTCCAGCAATGACAGATCCCACAGGAATTTTTTTGTACCCCAAGAGGGAAGAGTATACAAGTATTTTTAGGTTTATTGATAACATGATTCATGTTTCCTACTGCCAAGGGAGAGAGAAAGAGACAGAGAGAAATGTGACCCTGCTATCCACATACATTTATGGTAATAACATAGGTGAAGTACCCCTGCATTACAACAGAATGAAAGTTGCTGAACATCCAGGTGACCAAATGACCAGCCAGCACACATGCATATGACAAACAAAAAGATGTCCTCTTAGACTCTTCATGGAGACAGTGAATATAACTGCTGCCACTATTTAACATCTGGATGGAAATAAATGTAGTATAGTAATGGCCAGAATGTGTTGCAGTGAGACACAGAGTGGAAATGCACAAGAAGTGTTGGGCAGACTGTGTGGTTTATTGTGTCTACACTGAAACACTGTTCTCACTGTGTGCTTTAAACCTTCTTACCTAGTCTTTCAAATACCACCTTATTTAGTTTCTCAAATGCCTTATAGTTTCACACCCTGCATTTATTTGGCTTAGATTCTGTAAGCATGCAATTTTGCCCACTTTCTTTAGCTAATAATGTTGAACACTGTTGTTCATACATAGGTGTTGCTGCTTTTATTTGAAATACCTAGCACACTCTTTGGCTGAAGTTTTTATATCTTTCCCACATCATTCTGCCATAGACATTATTATCTATTGTCTGAGATTTTAACTTCAGTCAAAAAACTTTTCACACTGTTTAATTTTCTAAGATTAAACCTCTCTGCACCACACTTCTGTAACAATCACTTATTTACTTAATGCACAAACCACATGATGGGCAGTACTGTAGTGAAATCCTCTAAAAAATTAGATATCCAATATATTTGAATGTCATCACCTATCACATGAGACTTATCAACCCATCTAGGAAAGTCCAAGTGTGTTTACAAATGTTCCAATATGTGAACACTGACACCAGACTATTAGATTATTGGAGGTTGCAAATGTTAATTAGTCCAGTTCCGTTATCATTACTAATCTAAACTCTTGTTCCAAATTTTTAGTTAAAACAGACACTACATTTTCAGGGTTTTCATCTGTATCACCAAATTTATCCTCACGTGACACACAAACATTCAGAACGTAACACCAGCAACCTCCTAGTATACCATGATACTCTGTTCACTAATAAACTCTACACTTATGATAACCCTCATTCTCATTTCCACAGAAAATGTACAATTATCTGCAGGTTCAGTGCCATTCTTGACCCACCTGACCTGTATTACCACTGAAATATACTGTGCTAGTTCTCTTGCTACTGTTTTCAGTGAACCAGACCCAGAAAATCTGATGTCAATTTTTTGTTGCTTTGGTCTTTCCAAAGAATCCATCCAACATGTCATAACATGCTGATTGTTAAGGGAAATTTTTGCATGCTCAGTACCCAACCATCTGGAATCCTATTTTGACAAAAAAAAAAAGACTAACGAAAGTTATACAAAAAATAATATTCAACTTTACTTCAAAATACTGAATTTAGTGTACAGATATTTTAACTTCGAAAAAGAAACAGATTTTGCATATATGATACAACATGTGTCATAAACATCTCTGTCTTAAATACCCGTAAGGGTTTTAAACATAAACAACCCAAACCAGCCCAAAAGAGCAGAAAACACAACCATAAAGTAGTACCGCCAATGGCTACGACCTAACCAACAAGGCGAGTACCGAGAGACAGACAGCTCTTATCCGTCACCTGGAGCCGTGACATGTCAACCGTCATGCTATCTATTTACACTGCTTACAAATCTGAGTAAAAATTCATCGACAGTAGCAGTCCAGGTTAAGGTCCAAGTTATTTGATTGGTGAACCCCTTTCAATTTTTGTATCCGCGTACACATACTGATAAAATTTACACTACTTACATTCGCAAAACGACTTACTTTTTTAACGGGCGTGCAGAAAACCTAAGCAGACTTGAATGGGATCACCAAGCAGCCGGGAGTGAATAGTGAACGTTCAGTATAAGTTGCATTTCGACCACGAAAAGCAATCTGGTTACAATTTTTTACTCAATTGATGAATACGAGTATTGCAATCCAACAGTCTACTACAGAACATTTCGTACTGTTGAAAATATAGGTTCAATATATACAATTTCCCCTGACGAAATGCTCAGCACCCATCTTTGAACTCACAAAACGCAACACACTTTTCATAACCTAACTCACGGACTTTCGATCTCCATGTGCGCAGATGGTCATCCATGGAAGGGGCAGAACAGAATCAACGTAATAATCTGTGATCGCGCTTGTCACAATGAATGGATGTGGTATCGTGTCCTTAGATTGGCAAAGTTCGGCGGAAGGAGAGACTATATTGCAGCACTTTTATGATCCACAAACAACAGGAAGGAAAGTTTTAGGTATATATATATATATATATATGTGTGTGTGTTTTTTACTAACGCAAGTGCAGAAGCATTGAAGCTAAGTTGTGCTGTCCCTTGGTCAGGATACGCAGCGGATTAGACATGTAGTCCGGTTATTTTCTGTGCTATAGTCATGTAACCGGCTGCACCTGCCGAATTGTATGCGTTGTTTAGAATATGCGGTTACTGTTATGTAGTGATGCCAACACAAGGCAGAAGTCATCGGTAACAACGTGATTTGGTTTGGTTTTGTTGGAATTTGTGCATTTGATATCTGTTGTTGGATTAGTTTGAGGGAAAATATTTTAAACTGTTGCCCTGACGGAACTAGTTTGCAGTAATGCCCACACAGAAGGACTGATGCCGTCATCATACCAACATCACGTAACTCCTGTGCTATCCCATATTACCCAAAGTTATAATTAAACTATCCAAACCCAGACATCTGCGCTCTTTTGTTTTTTTACGCAACTTGAAATGGTATTTTATTACCGACGTTTCGGGACAACCTATTGGACCCATCTTCAGGGGTCAAACAGTAATATTCATATGCATGCAGTGGCAGCATTAGCAAAACATGAATTATTAGATGGCTGGCCTTACGCACAGTGCCACTAAGATCGGTGACGTTACTGTAATATATGTGTTAGAGGGCTGATTGCATTGTGTGCCTTTAGGGCATGTGTAAGACTGCAGTTACATAGATCTTTTCTGAGGCACAAGGCACGATGGCATAAAATCATGAATTTATTAACTACTTAGTAACTGGTTGCAGAAATTACTGATGAATACAGAAGGATATTTTTGTATTGATGAAATCTTTGTGATGGTTGGATTTTGTAGCCAAGGAGGCCCACCAAATGGCTTAAAGACTGTTTCATAACTCTGAATTTGAGAAGGAATGAGGATCTAATTTGTGGTAGTTGAATACATTCAGCATAACAAGGAAATTTAACTGATTAAACTAGATTGGAGTGTATGTACTTGTCTAACACAACTATATGATGGTAGATATATGTATAGAATTTTTTACATAAAGAACAACTACATGTTTCAGCACTTTAAAATGGCCATCTTTAGGTTGAGAAATGAAAAAACTTAGTAAGCAGCTATAGTTGACTTATGTGGGTTGTATGCAAGGGGGAGGTAAGAGGTGAAGTGGGTACGAGATCTCGCATGTGTTATGTAGGATGGGTGGTGTGGGTACATGGGTTCTGCAATTTTGCTATGTCTAGGTTAATATAGTTGGATCTACAGTATCATCTTATGTTTGTAGAAATTAACCTAGACATAGCATATAATAGCAGAACCTATGTACCCACACCACCCATCCTACATAACACATGTGAGATCTCATATCCACTTCACCTCTTACCTCGCCATTGTATACAACCCACATAAGTCGAGTATAGCTGCTTGCTAAGTTTTTTTATTTCTCAACCTGAAGATGGCCAATGTGAAGTGCCGAAACATGTAGTTCTTTATGTAATAAATTCTATACATATATCTACCATCATATAGTTGTGTTAGACAAGTACATACGCTCCAGTCTAGTTTAATTATAAACACAACGGGGATAATGAACCTTATGCATGTGACTGATGTTATGTCATATAGTTGCTGTGTGTCATAATTTCTGTGTAGTATGAACAGGAATTTCAAACAGTAGAAGGGTTCATAAAGTCACAGTTTGTAAGGTAATAAGATTTAGGACATGATAGAGGTGAATAAGTCAGTATTACTAGAAAAATCATGACTTGACTCCTTAAAGCATCATCCTTGTGTAGTTTAGCTTTTCAGGATGCTTTTTGTATTCTGATGGAACCTGCAGGTCCATTATTATGCTCATAAGACCATGGTATTGTCTAAATTCACTGTGCAAGCTTATGCTTAGTTTATTGAAAGCTGTATTTGAATATTGTGCTTCCATCTAAATGTATGTTTTTCAAGTGATTTTCCTTCAGGTTTTCTGAAAAGTGTTGCCCATTTTTAATCTGTCATTTTCTTTGCCTATCTCATTCTCATGGTAATATTTAGTGAAGAGTACAGATTATGAAGCTCCTCTTATGTGATTTTTTCCACCCTTGTGTTACTTCCTTTGAGATCAAGATAGGCTTTTGTGCATATTGGTCTTCAACACAATTTCTATTCTTCCTCTAGTATAAGTGACAAATTGCAGTTTTATACATTTTACATTTTTACATTTCTACATAGGATATAGGACAAAGAAATATTCTGACCTGTTAACAGCACAAGGGTACCTGATGGTACACATGAGACCTCAATTCAGTGACCACTGACATTTAAGCATTTCTCCAGCTCTGTACGAAGACTTGTATGCCAGTGTAGAAGAAGCATCTATCAAGTGTCTGTAGCCAGGAGGTTACAGCTTGCTCCATGTGGTACAATTCACATGTGAGCAAGGTGTTTCTCAAGGGTTTCAAAGAGCTGAAAATCACTGGCCACAAGACTGTTGGGGTTTGGAAGGGGTGTCCAAATCATACCAACTATAGTGTTGCAACCAGTCACAAGTCCAGTTGGCAGTGAGGTCCAGCAGTTTTCAGCACTTTGAACTCCTCAATAAGAAGCTCTTTGGCATCAGTGTCAGGCAAGCTACAGACACTGGACACTAATTTATTTGATATTGGGATGCAAGCATTGGTGCCACAGTGGGACAGATGTTTAAATGCCAGTGGCAACTATGAGGCGGTCTGATGTATACCATTGATACCCATGCAAATGATGGTGTCATAATAAAGTTTCTGTCGTCATTGTGTTTGTTACCTTGTTTTTTAAAAAATCCTTGTAAATGGTAAAGGGAAAGGGTATAGCCATGCATGGGGAGAATATAAGAAATCAGTTGAGAAAAGTAAGCTAACATAATGTTAGTTAATGACCACTAGCTTATATTATAAAAAATATGATTAGATATTGAATAGTGAGAGTGGACAGAAAAATGTAAGTGGTGATGTTATGTAGAAGGTGCCTAGGAAGCCACTGTCATCCTGCTTTACTTCTCTGCATTCCACTTTACCCATTGAGTATGAGTAT
>Ga0123352_10005743_pt1 | contig 18792 bp, 15 predicted proteins | sample TergutLab28metaG_FD_89700 | JGI IMG/M metagenome (GOLD analysis project Ga0123352, IMG submission 89700) | Labiotermes labralis P1 segment gut microbial communities from Petit-Saut dam, French Guiana - Lab288 P1 | ecosystem: Host-associated > Arthropoda: Insects > Digestive system > Gut ... | reverse complement strand
GTAGTGAATCTGTCGAGTGTTTTCCTGGTATAGTTTCCAAATTTTTCTTTAAACTTCTCGTTACTATTCCAGTGGCTCCAATTATTACTGGTACAATCGTACATTTCAGGTTCCACATTCGTTATATCTCTGTACATAAACTCTTGTATTTTAACTTCTTTTCCGCTTCCTTTTGCACAACATTTCTGTCTGCGGGTATTGCCACATCTATCAGTGTGCGTGTTTTCTCGTTTTTGTTTTTAATTATTATATCTGGCCTATTTGCTGTAACTTCACTGTGTGTACTGATTATTATTATTATTATCATCATAAATGGATTTAGGTGTTTAGTATGTGAGAATGAAATGCGCAAAAGAGGACATTTCATCGATTTAACAAAAAGGAGCCCAGACAAAGGACATATGTTCGCCCTGATCCCACAAGGTAAAATTGTTCTTGTTTACCTCCATGCATCCTGAACCTCGTCAGTAGGTGCAGCAAAATACTGCCCTTTTTTTTAACTGCAAGTAAGCTATGTGAGATTCCAAGTTATTACTGTAATAAGTATTAAGATTACGGTCTTATGGTAAGTGATGCAGTGTAGTTGTGCTGATGGGTGGCAAAGTGTCCGTGAAAGCTGCCGCGTCGTTCCAGTGTAGACGAAGTACAGGTCCTCCCGTTGATTTGTGGCTGGTATCGAACCTGGAAACTGCGATCACGGAAGGCTGTCAGCCGTGTGATACTGAATCATGTAATCACGGATCATATATCTAATCGTATGTTCATATAGGACGTTCTGAATGTGTACGTGTTGGTCTACGTGCGAAATTGACTGGAAGTGTGATATGAAACGCGCTGGGAAAACACTGGTTATACGCGGAAAGTCGATGGCATGCTCACATCGCCAAACACGTGATAGACCAATGTCAAACTTATTTCTACTGCGAAGTGTTTTGTAAAGATCCTGAATTTAAAACGGCAGTTGCGCCTGCCAGTTATAGTGAGTGGATCTTGCGTTCGACAGCAGTTTGGTGTTACGGTTCCTATGTGCCAACTTTGAAGCATAACATTACCAGACCCGGAATGGTGCAGAAGCCGTAGCGTTTCAAATAGATTGTGAGTACATGAGTGACTGGAATGCAGACCTGAACGTGCCTAGGAAATAAATTTATATAATGCCTTTTAAATATGTTTTTTATTTAATTACGTCACACCTGTTACATGTGAGATACATATTTTATTTCCAAGGTCTCACTGGCCCTAGTGTGTTTAAAGGTGGATGGCTTGACTGTTTGGGTGTAACATGGAAAACGTTTAATTCAAACAACGGATTTTAATGTGCTAATTAACACAAGCGTGGATTGGCATTTTCGCAACTTCTGTGATAGGTGTGATCCATGTTTGCCTAAATATCAACTCACAGCAGATGGCACCAGCAAACAAAAAAGCTGCAACTTCGAAAAAGTTCACGCAATCAACAATAGATGGCACCTAAAAATTTAGCGGCCATCTTTGTTAGGTTCTGCGTTTGTGGTTTTGGGTGTTTTGTAAAAGGAATTGTTGAACCAAATTTGTGCAGCTTTATGTACGCGTACATTGCGTAGGTAAGTGTAATGTCCATGGCTGATTTAGTGGGAACATTTGGACTATATATATGATGGTACATATACGTTGTTGGTACGTACGCTGGTGACGGCATTTTCGCCCCATCGATCTTGTGCAAAGGAAAGAGCGGATTCCATTTGGGTGATACCATACCGCGATGTATGTAGCTCTATGATCATGCCGGTTTTCAGTTTACGCCCTTGATTTGTGTAATCAGTTTCAGATATGCATCATATTAAATACTATGTAGCAAAAGGCGAGATTTTTTTCATCGGAATGCTGCTAGTGTTCGTGTACGTATTTGTAATTAGTAAAGTGTGTGATGGCGTTTATAGATCTTGATGAAATCCACGCAGAATGATTGATGTTGTTTGTTTGAGAGTGTAATCGCGTATCATTAAAAACTGAAATTATTTTCCCGTCATTTGATTTTACTGACCAAAACCCTGGCCAGTATGTTCTGTTAAGAGAATTGTTTCATGTTTAGGTAGTGGATGTGATCCATCTGAGAACTCTTATCAGTCTTTGGAGCCTTCCTTTTATTCTCGACCGTCGCTGCAGCAAACTTCAAGCCAGTATGAACAGCATCACCACCAGTATGGTTACTACCCTGTAAATCAAGGTAGAATTTTATATTTGTCATTTGACTTGATGAAGTAACCTGCAGACATATGTTCAATTCCCAGAATCTGTTTTAGAGGTACAGATACACTGCTTTCTCTGCATCTGCTTCAGGGAGTCGCAAAGCTTGAGGATTATATTGCAGCAGCACTGAATAAAATGTTTTTTATATAGTTTTGACTAACATATCTTGCATTGTCACAGTTCCCTGATACGATAATATTTGGTATGTGCAATGTGAGTGGTGTAATTGCAGAATCATATGAGTTGCGATTCTAGATTTACAGCCTCTTCAGTTATGTGTTTTGTCCTTAAATCTGTTATTTATTTGATTCTTATATTGGGCAGTATATTTTGTACATATCATTAGCAGTGATCATGATTCAAGAATGGTTAATATTTTTCCTTCTGGTTAAGGTTAGTGAACATTGCAGTAGATGATTGAAAGAGGCTACGATTTCTTGTTTTTGCAAGTTACTTTCACATTTGTTTATTATTATGTTGTTTTATCCCCACAAGAAAAATGTGTACTGCCAAAGTGTACCGTAAGTGATGCACCTGGTCAGTATATTGTGAAGATAAATGGTACTATTCCCTCTCTTGCTTCAAACTTCTTGAATGAACACAACTCTTATCACTTTGTGTGTTCCATGTCTGTGCATTAAGGAATGTTTTATATGTACATGATACACCAACAAATGCTCATTTGCATGTGTTGGTTCATCATATAAGTACAGAGCGGCTTTATCACATTTATCTCAGTGGGAAACTACCTCATATTTCTTTTCATTGTGATCATTTGATCTGTGATGTTCTACTGTTAAAACTCATATCTCGTATTTGTTAATTCAAACTCAAATCTCATATTTGTTAAGTGACATATAATTCATTGCAAGATTGGTCTTTTGTGTGCTGCAATTAGTGTCCATTTAAGAGATTAAGGAATGGGAAGAACTGTGTCTCGAGGAACTACATTATTCCCATTAGGTGTAGGGTAATTAGAAAAACTTTGAATTTATTGCACCCTTCCTTTCACTGCAATATCTGCACAGGGTTATGTCTGTTTATTATCATTTACCACTGAGCTTGGTCCTACCCTGTCTTGTTGTATCAAACCAACTGCTTATGACATAAGATGAAGTAATTTGAAGAAATAACTTACGTCATAGTAGTAGTACAACTTCTGTTAAAATACATGTCAGGGCTTGACAAATCCCAGTAACCATTTTGCTAAGATGTCAAAAATTTGTTTGAAAATCCTGGATACAGGAAGCACTTTGATACCAAAAGCAATCTCATTGCTACTGTTAGAGTAACTATCAAAATCAGTATAGTGTCATGTGAAAGTGCATGGAGGGAACTCTAAGCATTTTGCCATGATAGGGGAAATAAGATGTAGCAGAATATAGGAGCAAGACATGTGGGATAGGAGGTTACACATACGTGCATGCATTTTTGGAAGAAAGTTTGTTTTACCATCTGAATCAACAGGTCGTGGGCATGTCTGAAGTTACATTTATACCACCACATTCATGTATCCCCGGTGCTGTTCATTTACTGACCCAACACTCAGGACTTTTCTTAATTTTTCATCCTCTGCCATTAGTCACTGGATGAATCCACCAGCCAGCCAGCCATTCTTTTAAGGAAGTTCTGCGCATTGTGTTGTACATCCTGGCAATTAGGTTTTTGGTAGTTTTTAGGGTATGGTGTTGTGATGGTTTTGAAAGCAATTATATTGAATGTTTCTGTTGACATATAGTTTGTGTGTTATGGCTGATTATATGCGTAAGTTTCATCTTAGTTTTTATTGTGTTTAAATGTTGGACAGGGAGCCTGGATAGTCATATTGACTTTAATCTATGGGCTGGATGATCCAGTGGTTGATTACTGGCAGGGGCAGAGATATCTCTTCAAAATGTCGAGATTGGTTCTGGAGCCCACTCAGCCTCTTATTTAGTGGGTACTGGGGTTTTTTGTTCAGTGTCAAGTGGCTGAGCCACTGGTGGAAAAGGAGTCTGAGTGTGAGACTTTTTATTCCAGTGTATTTCAAAGGATTCTTAAATTTGTATTTTGCTCTTGTATGCTTTTTGATAAAAAAAAAAATGCGAAAAGTATTATCATCTTGGAAGAATATGACCAATGTGTGTGAATGTTGTTTAATTTATCAGACATACGCACACACACACACACACACACACACGCAACTTACACAATACCAGCAACAGCAGTAGGGGAAGTTTTGAGTTTTGTTAGTTATTGTACCATAAATCCACAGAAGAAAAAAGGACTGGTTCTTAGTTTTTTGAGTTGGCAGAAGTTTTACTGTTTTCCCTCTTCTGTAGAAAATTAGTTGTAAAAGCGAGAAAGGTTAAAAATGCCAGACATTCTTGAGATTAAAGCATGACTGTTTCTTCACAGATCTTTCTTAGGTTGTCATTCATAAGTTGTCCTACAATTGAGGCTACAGGCTTGTGCTATGGGCATTTGTTTTTTCTCAAATCCCGCTAGGTTGTCATCATCCAGTTGTCCTACTGTTTGGCTACAGGCTTGTGATTTGGTCAGTAGTACGAAGTGAGCCGCAAAATTTTTTCTGTATTGGGTCTTAATGTAAGTTGTATTTAATAATTGTTTTAAGCTGTGAAATCCAAGTAAAAATTGGAGTCTTAAGAGTGAATATTTTTCCCAGTCTGCAAAGTTTTGAAGCAACCTCCTATTCAGTACACAACTTAGTTTTATGTGTTTGTGGTGCCATTTCAGATACTGTCACGTTTGCATCATTTGGTCTTGAAAATATTCTTTACTTGTCCACGGAACTGTCACAATTTTTATAATGGACTGTATGTAGTGTGAGCTTGCTAATGTGTCAAAATTCACATGCTGTATCCAAACACAGCTGTCTGTAGATGTATGATTAGTGTATTGATTGGTTAGGGACTGCTGATTTTGAGGAATGCTATTTCTGAGCCTTTTATTATAATCAGGTCTAATAAAAATTTTGCAGACCCCCCTTGCCTGCTCACAGGTGTTCATGAATCTTTCATTGCAAGAAGAGACTATGCAGAATGCTCTTTCCCTGCCTCCCACCCTGAATAAAATAAAATCAAACCACTGTTCACTGTTATTTCTGTTTTATTCTCAGTAATGAGAATTCGGAATTGGTATAAGTGATGGCAGTGAATATTTTTATCACTTTATTTTTAATTGTGTGAATTATTTTGATGTCTGTGTGACCTTGCATCATTGATACAGTAATATAAACAGCCAACTAGATGCAACAATAACAAATTTTATTGATAAGTACAATCAGCACAACATGTTTCGGGTGATAATTTCGCCCATCCTCAGGAGCACTAGACTGTGTTTACAGCTTGTGGTATAATGCACCGGTGATGCTGCCTGCTCATCCTTGTCACCAGCGTTGTTAGGTATATGTGTCTTATTTTGACATGTTGTGAAAGATAATAAGAATGGCTTCTTGAAGAGGACTGTGAACATTTAAAGATTATTTGAGTCATGTTAGTCTTGTTATAAGTAATGTACAAGGTGGCAGTGGTAGTGCGCACCTTCATTCAGGAACATCATATCCCTCTGCAGGACACCAGAATCCCCTCAACCAAATCTAAGGAGGCAGTTGAGAATAAGCACCATCCTAACTACATTCCTGGGGAATGTACTCTGATCTTGAGTAGGTAATGGTCAGCTGCTCATGGCCCATGTCAGGGCCACATTATCTGTGTTTGCTCCTTTTGTGAACACTTCACTAATGATCCTCCATGCCCTGAACTGCTTACCAGACCACCTCCAGGTTGCCCTGGTGAACATCTATGTGTAGCATCAAAGCCTGGCTCACTTCTTTGTACCTTATTTCATTTGTATTACTAGATTACACTTTCTTTGATCTTTCTTATTTTATTGTATCAGAATTTATAATTTTTATTTTTGTATTTTGTTTTATTTTAATGTATTAGAATCAACTTTGGCTTCTTTTACTTTAACCTTACTATAATCATTTTTATTTTTGCATTTTATTGTATTCCAACTTGTTAGAATCCACTGGGTTTCACATATTTTTCCGTATGTTATTTGAATTTATGTATATTTTATTTTTATGAATTATTTTGTTTTGACTTACACTCATTTTCCCCTACCAGAATCATTCCACCAGACTCCACACTCATGTTGCATCTCTGTTGACAATACATGTCTCAGCACTTCACATTATTGATAATCCAAAACTACTCTTTAGACACCTGTTCATACCCTGAATATTACAGTGTATATCCTGTTATTCTCAACTTCAGGCTTGGGCAGCAGTCATCCCAGCCGGTACACCAGGTCCCACTCAGCGCATGTCACTAATGTTCCAATCGGATAGCCATCCTCACTGTCCTGTCAATACCCTTGTCCCCCATATGTATATAATATACCCTTTCTTCCCATCTGTGTGCTCATCATGTACTGCTTGACCCTGAATAGGCATTATGATCCTTTGATGGGTCAGACAGTATTTATCCATTGGCACACTGTAACATCTCAGAAGACATGAATCTACAGCAGCACTGCTGTGAAAACCTCACATCTCAAATTACAAATAAATCTTTGACAATGTTTGAAGCCTGTTATAGTATATTAGTGCACATGGTAAGTGAGAGTTCTGTTTCTATGAGTGTATGTAGTTTTTAGTACCGTTATGATGTTACAGGATAGTGTATTTCCATTTGGCCTAACCCACAGTTCAGTACAGGTTATAATTAGTTGAATGACATCTTGATAGCATACAATCAGTTGGTGGGGTAACTGTTGAATTATGAATCAGAAATGTTGTGGAAGAAGCCGCTCAGTGCTTGGGATTGACTGAATTGGAAACATTATGCCAAGTACTTTTTCGTAACATTCTGTGAAGGTGTTATGTTAGCCACCATTTTCATTGTCATTTTGTTAATAAGTATGGAAATGTGACATCTCACAAATATTCAGCTTGGGAGTGTTACACGTGAATCTGCTGTTAATACAGCACCAAACAGTACTCACCTTTTGGTCAGGAGGTTCTCATGTTGTGTGCTGATTGGTCAAAAACTGCTGTGTCATTCTTGGCAGGGCATTGCTCAGTTCGTTGTATGCTGAGTTTTGATCTTCAATGAAAGTGATGGGTGATGTACAGGAAGTTTTAGATGTTTGTGCCTCCTTGGTTTTGTTTCTTTCCACTCAGTCATGCTGTCCTTTGACATGGTTCATGTTTAACCACAATATGTAACAGGAGTCATATTGCTGTGTCTCCTCCTGCTAGGTGTTTGGTAGACTGACAACATTGAATGTGACTGAGTTAGTTAAATTGTGTTTTTGCCATGTTATAGATGGAGGAAGGATTATTGCATTCTGATAATGAACATGTTAAGTCATCTGTTCAGGATGTCAGCTGAACTGTAAATGTTGTTGGACCTGCCAACACAATTCCAGCCCTAAGTTCTATGTTAGTATACGTAAACAAATTGTCTCCCTATCTATTCCCTGTGAGTGAATTGCCTGTTGGTGCGTGACATCAAACTATTTTTGAAAAGTTACACAAAATATTCAAGCTGGGACAGAAATTGAGATTGTTCAGGTAGATTAGAATCACCTATGTTGCTCTAAGGAAGAGAGATATTTGTTCATTTTGCTGTGTACTGTTGATCCAGCTGTATATCTAGATATTTGTGATGAACATTTGGATCAGATGCAAAAGAATGTCATGAAATTTGATATACAGAGCCAGTTTTACATCTTGTCAAACACATTACATGTTTAGCTATGTCACTGTTGGACAAAATGCAGACATACTGGTGGAGCAAAATAGACAGGTGTGTGAATAAACCTGATGTATATTACTACTTGACAGCTAATTTATTTTACTGCATGATGATCACACATTACACATTTAACCTAAATAAATGGGATACATAATCTTTTATACTGTGATTTTGCACAGTAAATTGTGTTCTGTTTACGTGTGATATGCTACTGGACAGCACCAGATCTCTGTAATATGTTAGAAGTTCTGGTATGAAAAAATGTGTTTGGTGTGGTCACATTAGAATTGCTGAAACTGTCCAGCTTTGCAAATTGGAGCACTGTTTTTCGCTATGGATGTGTTTGAAGCTCTTGGAGTCTTCAAACAGGTCAACACTGTCCTTTGCGTCATCAGTTCTTTTGTTACATGCCACACATTTGTACTGGGTTAGCTTAGCATTTTTTTAACCGAGTTAATTTGACAGCCTCTTTCTTATGAGCCTGTAAGGTAGCCAAATCCTTGACAAGAGGATTTTTGGTGGATTTTACTTTTACTTGTGAGCCTTATGGGAAGGATATTGGGGAGTGGAGTAGGGCTTTGTGCATTCTAACCTGTGAACTGGATGGAGTTAGTGGTCAGTTCCATGCTGCATCTGCTGTATACTGAGGAAGGAGCTGGCAGTACCCATTGCATGGGATGTTGGGTGAGTCCCAGAGTTGCCCTGTGTGCTGTAGAGAAGGGAAACATATTCGGCTGGAAAATCAACCATGATTCCTCTTTGTCATCAGTCTTTAGACTAGTCACTATGCTGATGTATCCTGGCTGCAGTCAAAATTGTGTTTATGATGAAATTGAAATTGTGGATTACAGCTATGGAATGTTTACTATCATACATGTCAGATTTTTTTGTGTTTTAGTCTGCTATTTAAAAGCATAAAAGTATAGAAAACTTAGCATTTTCATCAATTTTTTATATGGCTATAATACTTGGCATCATTAAGTTGGATGACATATTTAGTGTCTTAGACAGGGTTCTGAGACTTGAGAGGGTGAGACAGTATTGCATGATAATTTTCATCATTTGTACTCTTCGCCAAATATTGGTGTGATCAGATCAAGGAGGACATGATGGGTATGCGTGCAGCACATGTATGTGGGTGGAGAAAGCATACAAAATAGGGTGGATGGGTGGATGGAATTAAAACATACGTATAACCAAGAAATAGGTTTGTAGGTGTGAACTGGATTCATACATAGGTTTGTAGGCTTGGACTGGTTACGTGCACCTCAGGTTATGGAATGTTTGGTGAATTGTATAAGACGGGTAAAATTTCATGGCTGTGGGATGCTGTTAGCTTCCAGAGAAATCCTTTATATACAATAGGTGTGGGTATCAGTCAATAACACAACAATATCTAAAAAAGATGTTTGATAAAGGATGAAGTAAACTACATGTTTCGGCCTAATGTAGCCATCATCAGGTTTTCATCCGAAAGTATGGTGGTATTGCTTTACAGGATTGGTATGGATATGTCACGATGATGAGGTCTCAGCATCTGTGATGTTTGTTATATGCTATTTTGAAGGGGCACAGGGGGGTATCTGTGATGTGTGCTATCCTGGGGATGCAGCTCTAGTATATCTGCTCGCTGCTGTCCTGTGTTATTGACTCATACCCACACCTATTTATATACACACACAACAGGGATGGCTCATTTTAGAAATCCTTTATATGATGCAGTGAATATCAGTCTTGTATTTTTATTATATTTTGTTATGTTTTGAATATGTTGGTGTGTATACTGCTTGATGATGGCAGGTAACATGTAGGGGGAATAAAGAAATTATATCTCTATGTTCAGTGTATGTACAAATATCAGTTTTCTAAAAAGAAGCATTTCTCCTTGGAGGTTGTTTGTTAGTACTAGGTTTCTAAAAGTTTGGACTTGGGATGGTAGCCACTTTCCTGTTTGGCACATCTGAGCTGTTTGCCTCACCAGGTCATTTGTGGTACATATGATAACAGTGAATCACATTCATAGATGCCGAAGTGAATAAATTAGGACAGTCTCATTTTTAACTGATTTTTTGTGTGTTACCCTGCAAAGAATGCTCTACTGTACAGTTTTATTTGCTCTTTGTTGTGAGTTCACCCGTCCAGAATGGCCCTGGGGCCGACCCAGCCTTTTATACGTTGGGTACCAGGATATTCCCAGCGGGTAACCAGGGCTTGGTGCTGACCACCTACCCCCATCTAGCACCCAGGTTAAAGAAAGAGCTATGTCACTCCCACCTTGGGCCTATGTAGCCTGTTCTAGGGTTAACTTTACCTTTACCTTTACAGGTGTTGTGATTTGCGGGAATGTAACATCAATGTTAAACGAGGCTTTACTGCATAACAAAGTTTGACAGCACAATAAAATTGTGGGTTCTTCTGGCACCTTATGAATGGTTTTAAATTAAATATATATTACTGGTGGTGGTTGCCAAATAAGACAGTATTGATGCTATTGTGTAGTGTTCATGTTTTGTAATGTTGTATATTTTCATCTTTTGTCTGGCTTTTGTGATGCTCAGTTCCTCACATAACCCAGCACAGGCAGATGTGAGGATATTACAGTTCTGTAGAGGATTGTGGTTTTTAGCATGGAATGCTGCATTGTTTGGAACCACTTAACAAATGATACCGTGTCACATCCCAGAAGGCCAGATTCCACAACACAGCCCAGCTTAATTCAACAATATGAGTTACAAGATTTGTTACGGAGATGGCAATGTGCACATATCTGTTGGTAAATGCATACATGTATATGTAAATGAAAAATGTTATTTGCTGAGTGTTGTAGTGGTACATATGGGGTAGAATGTAATCAGAGTGTGTATGGGATGGTAGTGGATAATGAATTTGAATGTGCATTTGTTTTTGAAAAGCTAATGAACAGTACAGCTCTGGCACTTTGTGAGACCTTGCATATTAAGCCATGTGAGTGTTAATGGAAAGTTGATTTTCTGAGACCTTTGTTTTTATTACATCTTGTGTCTAATGCACAGGGAATCCTGGGAGTTCCAGCACATATTCTGATCAGCAGCAGCGAACATTTTCTCCCAGCTATTCTCAACAGCCTCCGCCGCCGCCGCCACCACATTACGCACCCCTTTCCCCTGCAAGTCCTGTTAGGTCTGCAGGTAGCTATCATTACAGCAACCCTCTCTCATCCCCTAGAGGCAGTCCAGTATCAGCACCTTCACATCATGGAATGAATTACAGCAGTCCTCAACAGCAAGCCATTTACAGTTCAGCTGTCTCTCCGGTCCACTATGGCTCACCTAACCACGGTAAGTTTCTTACTGATTCACTAGACAAGGCACACATTCCTCGTCTTAGCTTAAAAAACTTCACCTCCCCACCACTGCCGCCGCCACCACCACCACCACCACCACCACCAACAGTGTTTAGAATGTGCATTAAAGAACTGTAAAGAATTAGAATGCTATTAAATGCTGCTTATGTAAATTATGGAAACTAATCATAAACATAAATTAAATAATGTTATTTGTAGGGGTTTTTTTTTTTTTTTTGCCTGTGGATTCAGCAGAATTACGTGCATATCTTTGCATAGAATTTCAAGGTAATCAAATAACATTTCCTGTGTTCACAACAGCTGGCCACTGGACCCCAAGTCTAAACTACATGAATTTAGTTTACATTCCTGTATCTACATTTTATTACGATTCATTTTAATATGAACCTCCCATATTGCCAAGGTCTGTCAAGTGTTTACATTCAATCATGTTTTCTGACTAGTTATGCATCACCTGCAAAAATATACAGACATAGGCAATAGAAATGTGACTGGATAACAAAGTGACACAATCAGTAATAATTAATAAAGGAGTGTATAAAGGCTGCCTTTTCTCTAACCTCAACAATGTTAAATGTATGCATAAATGAAATAATGTCAGAATGGAACAAGAAAAATAAAAAGAGGGTAAAAATAACAAGAAATAAAGACATAAAACCCATCTTTTTTGCGGATGATCAGGTAGTAGTGGCAGAATGGGAAAACTTATTACAAAGGTCTGGATACTAATTAGAAAATATAAAAGAAAAATATGGGCTAATACCATTAAACAGTGACAAAAATAATGGCATTCAGAGGAAGAGATCCCATCAGAAACAAGATTATGGTACAAATGAACACATGCAATTACGTGGGTTCCATGTAGTCATATGTTGGAGTAGAAAAAAAGGAATTTTTACAGATAACAGGAATAATAACAAAACTGTCAGCAAGTCAAGAAGTGAGCCAAACTGTGAACATACAGCACATAGCCATTCTTACCCAACTGTTTGACTGTAAAAGAGCAAGACTCATCCAGCAACACACAACAGAGATTAAACTTTTAAGAGAAACTTTGACATACATGCTCTTTGACCACAATAGAAGTCACGATTTTCTGAAGTAAAACACAGCCACTTTTAGAAAAAATAGTAAATGGGTACATGTTTGTAGACTGGGCTAATTGAGACTCCCACAGGCTGTTACAAAATAACCAACCAGTACGCCTATTAAAGAATCTTCAGGATTGTTGTATTGAGACCAGAATGGGCCATGAGGCTTGAGTCCTTGAAAGCATTATGCTAATGATGAATTTTTATCATGTCTTATTTTCCATGTATGCCATATTCTATTCCTATTATAATTGCCCCAGTTTTTGAAAGCAAGATTACAAATTATGCTCTATATTGTGCCATTGTTGCCAGCTTTCAGTTTTTTCCTCGTTCTTGGTCCCTGTTCACAAACATATATTCTTTCTTTATGGTGAGAGTTTGAAGTTCTGTATGCAGTAAAATTATGGATTGTCACACATGCAGTGTGTTAATATTTGTTCGTAAGTATATGTGAAGGATAGTCCATCACTAGTCTTAGGAGTATATGAAGTTTCTTTGTGTATGCTTTGAAGCCATATGGGAAATTGGAGACATAACCTGTACTAATTCATAACTTTGGCACCAGGTGAAGGTAGGTGGTTAGCTGGGTATGCCCCAACCCCTTCTGCCTCTGGTAAAATGTCTCCTCATGCCATACCAATTTAGAGGTGGTTGGGTGGGCCCCAGAGCAAGTCTGGATGCTTTGTGTTTAGGTATATATTTTTGTATAAGGCTACTGAAGTTGTATATTAGGTATATCATGTAAAATGAGTAGCAAATTTCCTGCATCTAGTAACACATGGAGTTTTAAGGTATGTGGAAATTGTTGTAGTTATGAGAAATGTTTCCCCCAATCTCTCTGCATAGTTAAACACACAAATTTGTGAATAATATCAAGTGCAGTGCAAGAAAATAAATGCACTTTACTTGATATGAATCTTTGTAGATATTTATGTGAATCTTCTTAATCTAAGTTCCGTATGTGTAGGCCAACACAGTGGTTACTCTCCCAGCAGTAGCAACAGCAGTGGTGGCAGTGGTAGTGGCAGCAGCAGTCAGCAGTGGCAAATCCAGCAGTCTGCAGGCGATTACTCTCAGCATCATTCAAGTCCCTCGCCTCAACACACTTCTGTACTAACAGGATCTCCTGTTTCGTCTGTCACAACCCCTTCTCCCTCTCCTGCACATACCCCAACATCTACCCGTTCTCTGCATTCCCCTCCACCGTCCCTTGCAATGTCAGGCCAGTATCCTGCTCACCATCATGGACGTCATCCACCAATGGGAACCCCACCACAAACCAGTCAGGGGCATAACTTGCCCTCTTGGGTTCATCATGGTGCTGGACCAGGTCAGAGTAAACACACTTCATCATATGTTAAAGTATTTTATTGTACATTTCCATTCTTACCACCTAAATGTTTATGTACTTTAGTTGGGCGGTGGTTTTGGAATATCCTGTTTTTGCTGCATGGGTTGTGTAGTGTTCATTGAGATGGTAAAAGAATCATGAATGTCTCTAGCCATTCTTGTGGGTGTGGGTGTGGAAGGAGGCAGATGAGACATGTTTTTTGGGGTGCCGTAGTGGTATTTATGTATAGGTGCTTATGTTCAGAAAGACAACAAGTGGTATAATAACAACATAAGAATGGAATACGTGCAGATCCTGTTGATGTAGCATGCAAGTTCTGATCAAAGAGTTTCGGGACTGAGATGTAGCGGATTAATTTTATAAACAAGTTATAGTTCCTGTTAGTCAGTTATTATGTTTTTGACCATTTCTGACACTGCATGTTGAAGGGACTTTCCAAAGAATTAAGAAACATCAAATTATTCCATACTCATAATATAATGTAATTGTTATCCATCTGCGATAAAATTGTATATTTATTTGGTGAACTTATCTTTTGTAGGGATGAATATGCATCCAGGAGCTGCGATGAGTGGACCTTCCCCTCAGAGTCCAGGTTTCTATCCTCCCCCACCCCCTGGCTGTGGAATGCAGGGACCTCCGCAGCATGCACATATGGCAAGCTCTGTTCCTGTGCCTGGGGACCGGCGGTCACCACTGCATTCCCCCACTCCAAGCTCATGGAACAACTTGGGCTCTCTGGGGTCAACACCTGCCAAAGCTTCAGGCACCCATGATGGAAGTGGAAGAGGTCCACCTCCACCATCTTCCCATCCACAGCAAAACAACTCTGGTGGCAGTGGTTGTGGAATTGGTGGCAATCCCTTATTCAGCCTTCAGATGCTGGTAAACCAAGACATAAATCGTAATGCAGCAGCTGCATCCGCAGCAGCGGCCCAGGCAACTTCGTATAGGTCATCTACTCCCTCAGCCACTCATCAGCAGGAAACAGTTGATCTGTCTGCAGCAGGAAGTGGTACAGAAGTCTATTCAAGGGTTTTGCCACAACAGTCAGGACCCATTCCTTTGACATGCACTGATAAGCAGACTTCTCAGGTTCCTGAATATGCATCATTACGGAATGGAAGCATCATCACATGCACCTCTGCTGCATCATCTGTCGTGAGCAACACAAATGTGACCTCTCCTCCCACACCTTTGAATGGGGAAGTTAGTTCAGACAGTGGTATTGGTGGTAGTGCAACCCCTACCCCTGGTTCCCAAGCTGAAATGCCTAGTTCATCTGCAGAAAATCCTGGCACGGACGTTAATAGGTCAAAAACTGCTGCATCAGTGATAGATAACAAGACAGTGACAAAGGAGCCTGTGAGTGTTATAGCAAAAACTCCACTTCCGGAGAAATCTAAAGTCTCTGCACACATTCCTGCTTCAGGTTCTCATCAGAGTACTGAAAGCAAGCCAGAAAGTCCTGCACAAGAATGTGAATCAGGGATTGGTAAGGATGACAATACAGATCTTGACAAGGATTCAGCTACTCAGGAGAAAGAAAGAACGGTAAGAACTGCATCTGAAGAGAGCTTGGAGAGGAGCAATCCTGTGATTACGTCCAGCACAGGTGATGTGACCTCAGCACCTAGGGAACCAGCATCTGACATAGTATTGTCAAGTATTGGTGGCAGTTCTGTGTCCAAGCCATCCGATGAGGGTTTGTCTGTGCCATCTCCCTCTTCTGGATCCAAAGATTCAGTATCACCAGTCCGGTCACCAAAGAGTGGAAACCTAAAACGGACAAAGAAAGTAGATTCAATCTTGGAAAATTTAGTGGAGAGTGGTGCAAAGAAGCTTGGAGGAGGAAGTATTGGCACTGTGGTGGTTGAGCAGCCACCACAAACTGTTCTTGTAGCAGCTGCTGCATCAGTGATTGTGTCCCCAGTAGCTGCTAGTGAAGATAGTGGTAGTGGCCTTGGTCAAGATGTTCGTACTCCATCACCAGGACCCCAGCAGAAGCAACAAGTTTCCAGTCAACACAAGTCACCAGTACATGAAGAGGATGCTGTGTCACCTACCTCTGGAGGGGGTGATGACTCAGAAAATGGCAAGCCTAGACGTAAGAGAAAGCTTGACAAACCTATCCGAGTGTCCAAAGTCTCAGGTGAAGGTGAAGGTGAAGGAGAAGCTGATGGTGATGGTGAGGGTGAGAAGGAAACCAAAGTTGATGGAGATGCAGTAGGGAAAAATGAAAGTAAGAAGTCAGAAGATGGGCCTGTAACTGATAAGAGCAGTGAAACTAAAGAAGTTACTGTTGTTGAAGGGACTACTACTACAATAAATGTAGAGCAAGAAGCATGCACCAAGCCCATAGAAGCCGTAACTGTGGATATCGTCAGTGGCCAGGATTTGATGGAAAAGCAGGAACCTTCTCGAAGACGCAGATCTAGTGAGAGCTCAGCAGCATCTCCTTCATCTGCATGGCCTGCAGGTGCCCAAAGGACACGAAGAAAGTCTGCCAGTGATCAGCAGGAAGATAATGGATTCAACAGTGCAGGAGATCTCCTTTCTGTGCTGGTGTCAAATCAGCACGATAAGAACACAGTGGCAGATTCAAAACCTGAAGTGAAAAATGCCTTTATTGAGGTAGAGACAGAATTAGAGAAGATGTTTGCAGGTATTGTTGAACCAGAAGAGTGCGTAGATCCACTAAAGCTAGATACTGCTTCTCCAATACCAATGGAAGTATCTCCATCAAGTAAAACTCTGGATAATTTGACCAACCTTGATACTGCTGTATCTGCTGAGCCGAAACTTGCTTCAGGTCTGAAGTCACGTGGAAGACCAAAGGGCTCTAGGAATGGAGCTAGGAGGTCATCTGAGAGCATATTTGGGCAGTCTTCAGCAGATAGCACACCAAAAAAGAAGAAAAAGAAGCAAAGCAAGAGGTCAGCAGATGATTCAGTCAGTTCCAACTTGTTACAGAAGAAGGCAAAGAGGACAAAACTGTTTCAAGTGGAAAATGGCAATGATAGTCCTGTACCTCGAAAAAAGGGCATCATCAAAGGAGAGAATGTTTGTCGTGATGGTACCTTACAGTTCATATCTGTGTATGACAGTAGCAGTAACACCAGCAGTAGTCGTTCTAGAGGACCTATGGTACATATTGAGGGCCCTAGAGATAGTCCATATCTTGTGTCTGTTGTTAACACACCATTGCGTGGTGAGGATGAGGATGGTGGAGAGAGGGGAGGAAACAAAAAACAGCCTGGTTCTGCTGTCAGAAGGAAGATCCCAAGTTATCACAATGATCTGGATTATAGAGGTGAGTGAAATGTTCAAAATTTATATTAGTAGAACAGAGGTCTGGGCACTAGGTCATGCTAGTGACCAAATCTTGTATGGTGGCACCCAATGTATGTGGGTCTTTATCATGGAATCTGTGTCATTACATCCTTCTGGCACCTGTAATTTTGAGGTGTCTCCTACATTGTTAGAAATTCTGAAGTGGTATGTTGAAGATGCAAATCTGTAATGGACTGAATGCAGTAAAACTGGTAATGTTTTATGTTTTCTGTGTCCATAGCAACATATTAAGTTACAACACAGTTGTTATTTGATACCATATTTTTCCGAATGCGAGATGACTAATATAAGTTGGTCCCCAAAAAATACACATGTCTGTGAAGGGAAAATGCATTTATGCATATCTAAGACAACTCCCCAGAAATAAAATACCTGCTAAGAAAAAATATTTTACTATTAATTTCATACATTTAATACACAAAACATATCATTTTATGTTCTTTTACCAGTCAGTGCTGCCATCTCCATCTTCAGAGTCAGTGCCTTCATTTTCCTCACACTCACTCCTAACATTCCCATCCTCTTTACTGTCATTCCACACTGTATCATCAGTCACATCTACTGCGTTTTATACACATTACTTATTAAAACCTGTTAAAATCACTTCTGGTGAGGTATGCTACCATGCTGTTATGGTCCATATTGACTAAATAATACATTTATATTCTTTGGTTTATAAACTTTCGTGAACCCATGAAGATGCACATTTTTCTCCATGGATAGCGTTGTTTTAAGAATTTAAATATGTGTGTTTTAGATTTTTGTGGTGTGTCTGGTCTGATCAGTTTGAGTTCATGGCTTTTTTTTGTGGTTTTTAATTTGTGGATTGGTCCAGGTTTTAATTTTGAGTCATATAGTTAATTTTTCAATAGCCATTTTCTTGTTGCTGCCCTCAGACTAGATTTGTTCTGAGGTATATAACTGAACAAGTTACTATTTGTGAGTTGCCAGGTTGTTGAGTTGAGAATAACTTAATCTAAGGAGTCCACCTGGTTAGATGCTTCTTTCCCTGAAAAGAGAAATGGAGCCGGTTTACAAAAGTCATGCATCTTTAAGAAATTAGTTGACGGACAAGGTCCCAACAAAGAAGATTGTGTCAGTTAAATTTAATTGTGCTCCATTCTCTCTTTCGAATTGCTTGACCCTTGATGCCGAGACAGACAGGTTGTCGTGAAATGTCAGTATGGAATTACCACTTGGTGCTGTGTAATATCTCAGAAGAGTGCAGATTGCACATGGTTTGGCTCTGCGTGGTCCGGTTCAGAGTGGTCCAGTTTGCCGTGGTTGGGTTCGCTGCTTCATATGTGAATTTAAGGTGACCTGACATAGTGAAGCACCAAATTTAAGGAAGGAACCTCATCTTGCATTCGATAAATATGGTACGTTGTTTGTAGCAAGTTTGTACAGAAGTTTATTTCTGTGCTTTCCAGGTGACTTACTGTAGCAGATTTGTTTGTTATCAGCATATGTTTTGGACTCAGTCTCTAAATATATTTTGAGCCTTGAAGTTATATTCTAACTATCACACTACTATAGTCATTGCCTGGTTCAAGCATTGATGTATAATTCAAGCTTCTCATTTTTCTTTTGTGTGTGTGTGTTTTTTTTTTTTTTATTTGTATTCCATAATTGACCTTACAAACATTACACATCTGACAT
>Ga0123352_10005741_pt1 | contig 18794 bp, 10 predicted proteins | sample TergutLab28metaG_FD_89700 | JGI IMG/M metagenome (GOLD analysis project Ga0123352, IMG submission 89700) | Labiotermes labralis P1 segment gut microbial communities from Petit-Saut dam, French Guiana - Lab288 P1 | ecosystem: Host-associated > Arthropoda: Insects > Digestive system > Gut ... | reverse complement strand
ATGGCCTCACGCAAACACTCAATATTAATCACAATCCTCTGGACTGGCGACTCTTTATAGACTCGTCTAAGTTGAGTCTCAAAGCAGTTCTCCTTCACAATGGCAACACCACATCTTCTATTCCTGTTGGTCATTCAGTGCATAATGAGGAGTCGTACGAGAACATGAAGATTCTGATGGAAGCCAATAATTACGATAAATTCAAATTGCAAATATGTGGTGACCTAAAAGTGATTGCCTTACTACTTGGACTACAAAAAGGATTCACAAAATATTGCTGCTTCATTTGTGAATGGGACAGCAGAGTTCGGTCTCTTCATTACTCAAGAATATACTGGCCTGTCAGAAAATCTCTGGAACCAGGAATCATGAACGTGGAAAATCAACCACTAGTGGAACCGAGTAAAATTTTGTTGCCACCCATGCATTTAAAGCTTGGTCTGATGAAAAATTTTGTAAAGGCCGTGAACCAAGAAGAAGATGCCTTTACCTACTTATGAGAAAAGTTCCCCAGACTAAGTGTGGCAAAACTGAGAGAAGGTGTTTTCATTGGTCCACAAATATGAGACCTTATCAAGGACGAATACTTCGAACAGCTCCTTCAAGGCGACGAAAAGGCCGCTTGGCACAGCTTTAAATTTGTAGTAAAAGGATTTTTGGGAAACAGAAGGGCTCAAAACTATGACGAACTTGAAAACAACCTTTTGCAGAGCTACCATAAATTAGGCTGCAACATGTCACTAAAAATACACTTCCTTCACTAGCATTTGGATTTTTTCCCAGAGAATTGTGCAGCAGTGAGTGATGAACACGGAGAACGTTTCCATCAAGACATTTCGTCAATGGAGAGGAGATATCAAGGGAAACGGAACTGTGATATGCTCGCCAACTACTGCTGGACTTTGGTAAGGGATGTCCCTACCATCGAATACAAGCGACAGGCAAAACGGGGAGGGGGGGGGGGGTTACGTGATTTTGTTTGTGTTAAATAATGAACTTACATGAAAAAGACTGTGCAGATGTTCAATTTACGTTGTAAATATTATCTCTAAACAGAATAAGTCTACTAAACACATTATTTTCCAATGAATAGTATTTAGTTTTTTATTTAAACCACCATTTTGTATAATATTTCAACCTATTTCGTAAAATATTACAGTGTAGCATAATTTTAAAACTACAGCCAAGTAATTTTTTATGTCCCTTTCCTAACTTCATAGATGTAAACGAATAAATAAATAAATAAATAAATAAATAAATAACATATTCATCACAGATACAATTTTTTAAATTTGTTGTCCAGTGTATTTGGCAATAAAGAAATGTGTAACAATCTTAATAGTATTCATATCCGGCAATAACGAACAATTTAGTCGCTAATACCAACAAGTGCACACAACTTTCACATATAATTCACAATTCTGCACATACATCTACTACGAGCCTCACGATGTCTACATTTTTTATGGACTAAACACTTTAGTCAATTTAATAATTCATCTGTTTTATTATGCTTGATCTATGTAAAATTCCCTGAGGATGATCGGAACAAGATGGAAACATCTCCGAGTATTAGTGAATTATATGTGAATGTGTATATTTAATAATACCTGTGCATTTGTTGGTGTTAACAATTAAATTGTTAACTACTAAAATGTATGACAGTTCTCATCCTTTCAAACTTCTCTCGCCATTATCTCTGCAACCGTGCAACTATTTTTGATTATACAGATGAAAATTCACCTAAGCAACGTTCTCCAGAAGTACGGATGATCCGTCCTGAAACATCCTGTGTTTTCACGGCACGCATGTGGAAGGTGCGAATTGCAAATAAAATCTTAGTCGGTCAACATAAATTGAAAATAAAACTTCCGAACACAAGATGTGGAAACAGGGATATTTCTGAAGTGTGTTTTAAGGAATCTGGTTGTGACTAAATGGGCTAAACGTAATTCATTTACTGGTGGTAATATGTGAACACGGCAATTAATACTGAGGTTCCATAAAGTCGGGGAATATCCTAAAAAATTCTAAGACTATCAGCTTCCGGAAAAACATACTGTACAAACGGCTGCGCTAGTGGATATTACAACAAGACAGGCAATGTACGTATAAACGTAACACTGAGACACGTTCGCGTAACTACTGTTGCCTTGAAAAAGCAATAAGCATTATACATTCTGTGTGTGTGTGTGTGTGTGAGTTTGTGTGTGTAGCCATAGTTATCCAGCATATAAAGCGCATGCGCCCTATTATATTGTGACCTGTGTCCTGCATGGCCGCACTTAATTTCTCCACACTATCTCACAAACGGCACACTTCTAGGAAAACGTTTATTGAACAAAAAACTCCGTGTTCATTTTCTCTCTACTTCTGCCTGAAATGTTTCTCATTCTACGAAGAATTCAAAGAGATTTTATCATAAACATACATACGTCTTCATGTAACGTAGCCATTATTATTGTCAAATTTTAACGAAACTTGAATTTTCTCGGAGATCTTCGAAAAATACTCATGTCAAATTTCATGAAAATCCGTCCAATGGGAGCAGAGTTGTTCCATGTGGACGGACAAACACACAGGCAACAGACAGAAAAGCAGACATGATGACGGCAACAGTAGCTCTCAGCAATTTTGCGAACTCGCTTCAAAAACACCTATATGACAGCTGTGTAGCAAACATGTGCTTTTTAATTATTTAATGGGAAAGCTAAAAAAATTACAATCAAATACTGGAACGAAACTTATGTCGTAACTTTTAAGGCCAAGGGTAACGACATGTACCACCTAACTTAACACACAAAAACGCTGCATTCTCTCTATAGACTGTATCTATGGTTTCGTGTATTTCTCAAAACAGTTTTTAATTAACTACTTGTACTGTGTATTATCAGAAAAGACACGGGATGTATCATTTATTTTCCGCAACCTGTTCCAGCAGAAAACTGTCATAATCGGGCGACAGCACCTGTAGTACACTGTATGCTTTTCGTCATTAAAACGGAAATAAAACACCATACAGTACTACTAGTGGTACTGAACACCTATAGCATTGATGAGAAATATCACTTTGATCTGTGTTTCTGTTTTTTACTTAGGTTTGAATGTTACTGTAGTAAATTGAAGTGGTTCTTACAGACGCACAATTTTAGCAGCTTGTTGCGAGGTTATTTCTACCCCCCCCACCTCCCTCCCAAATCCGCCGTTCAAGAAATTCAACCCCTCAGAAAAAAAATTCGCACCATACGAAACAAATCAACATAAAATATTCCATCTTTCTACAGAAAAAACCATACAGTGAAACCACCGACGTGTGTTGTATAATGAAATCTGGAAGAGCCCCTCAAAAACACAATGAAAAAATCCCCCCCCCCCCAAAATAGTAAACGGTAAAACTATAAAATTCGTCACATCAGTGATAATTAATAAAACACCATCTTAGTAAACTACAGAACTAAATTTGTTTGCAGTGTTATTTGCAAATTTCGATCTCTGCTGGATTATAATGAAGAACATCATTCATATTCTCGTACATGACGGGGATTTAATGCTGTCTTTACACTAGTATCTTGTATGCGATATCAGGGGGATATTCTGAAGTTCTTATGATAAGACTTGCAGTCGGTTCAGAACATGGGAATGGGAAATCGCAAATAACAAATCACAAGAATTTATACAATAACCAATCGCTTATGCATGCACAGATACAAATGTAAAACTAGCAGAAAATTTCAAACTTGTATCTGAATTAATTCGCTGATTGTGACCAAGCACAGGCGAAACATGTCGCAGATAACACTGCAAAGGAAAAAAGGCTGAATATAATGCTCAGTGCATAGAGATGGTGTTTTGTTTCTACTGTAAGCTTGTACGCAAAAAAAGTGAATAATTCCGAAGACATTCACTCTGGTATAACAAACAGCAAAATGTAAGTGAAGACAAAAAATTAAAGTGACAGATATTAGCCAGACTGGTTATCAAGAAATTTATTACTACATAGTGTTTTAAATACAACTCTAGTGACGGTAACATGAATGACTAGTGCAAAAATTTTTATATCTGAAATACTTTAGCCTTATGCCGAAACAAGTCGCGAAACATAACTACAGTACCACATATTAGTTATATTTGACGAGCATATGTAATAAATAATTACATATTTTACGATTTAATGCAAAAATATTGCCATCACTCCCCTACACAGCAGTGTTTTCCAATCTTTCTGGCACTGCGAATCCCTCAGAATGTTTCACGGACACCCTCTCTAAAAGTATCTCAAAATGCGGACCCCTTAGGTATAACTTCGCGGTTATGATGGAAAGTTGGAACATACACAAATAATGCATATACTTAAACATGCAACAACCTTCAAGTCAATGTGAAAAGGTATAAAAAAATTACTAGCCGAGATGACAAACTAAGATTATTAAAAGACTACAAAAAAAATATTCTAATAGGTACGAGTTACCCAACTATTGGACTCTCTGTTAAGAAACACTGACACAGAACAACAAGGTGTTGGTCTTTCTAACACAGACGCGATGTTTCAGACTTCGTACATACAATTAGACGATCTTTACGACCCTACATAAATTATCAGATCACCGCGAATACCCAGGTTCATAAGCACTGCTCAGTCCCTAATGAGTACTGCTCAGGGGCCTTGTAACCACCATGCTCGAAATAAAGTAGGCTACCAAACAGTCGTCCTGCCAGATCACGCGATCTTTCTATTTCGTCGTTCTTTAGAGCAGGGCTGGCCAACTTGAACCTACAGGAGGGCCACATAATTCGTTAAAGACTCGCCCCAGCATTTGTGTACATATCGAAAGCGGGGAGCGGGGCTTGAATTCACCAGAACACAGTCATTTACAAACAGTAAGTTACGCTAAAAGTACGGCTGAAGGACAAGGTGTTGGGGATTATTAACTCAATAAAACACAAAGAAATACTGGTTTACTGAAAAAATTGTGAGTTATAAATTGTAAACATGTTCTCTGCTTTTAACGCTGCCATGTTACTGAAACTATTCAAGGGACTGGCGGCCGCAAATACTTCCCTCAAGGGACGCATGTTGGTTAGCCCTGCTTTAGAGGGTTAAATCGGATTTTTTCTGTACGAACAGTGGGACAGACCATGCACAAGTACGTGTCTCGGTTTCTTGGTTTCGCATCAGAAACAGATGTTTGCTTTTGGCGCGACAGCCCCCAGTGGGACGGGGCCTCCTTATTCACGAGGTTTCTAGATCACACACAACGAGTCACCACAGCCGGTAGGACTCCTTTGGACGAGTGATCATCTCGTCGCGGAGACCTCTAGCTGACAACACACAACACTCACAACATTCCCCCGGTGGGATTCGAACCCACATTCTCAGCAGGCGAGCGGCCACAGACCTACGCCTTAGACCGCGCGGCCACTGGGACCGGCATCAGAAGCAGATGCCTCAAGGTAATTACGCAGGCTAAAAACCGGTACTTATTACCAGCCTTAAAGTACTATGTTGTTATAATTACAGCATACCTACTTTAAGGATGCTCTGTTCATACGAAGGTGTATGCATACAAACAAGTCACAACGCACACATTGTTCGCCCTTCTTTACCGCAGCTATCTCTGTTAACGTTATCGTGCACAATGGATCAAAAGGTACGACTTCGAACTGTATTCGGGAGGTTCCGGTCGAATTTCGGCCGAGACACCGAATATTCTGACGACAGTTACTTGATTTTGTTCAGGAGCTCTGAGCCAAACCCGGGGCATTAGGCCAAGACCTCTTCCTTACAAATTCTTAAGAAATTCATCATTTACTAACCACTGCAACAGTCAGCTGAAGGAACCCCGCACAACGGAGAGGGCGTAAACATTCTGATAAGTGCGCTATGCTGAACGCTACTCGTGGTTAGAGGCAGCCTCCTCGACTCTTTAAGGTAGTGAGTATGTAACAAACGCTGAACATGCTGATGACAATAACAGCTGAGTTCACTAACACTCTGACACAAGCATATAAACGGGACTTAAAAGTGCTACAAATAACTGGCATTTAGCTGCATTCAGCTTACTGGCGTTTTGTAATTAAAAAAGTCTGGAACAGATTCTTTATTAAAGGAGACGTGCTTGAACTGAAGAACGAACAAGAAGTAGAAGTAACAAAGTTCGCAAGCAGCTTTTACCCGAAGCATGAAACAGCACAGAATAGGAGAGGAGAATAAAGAAGTGACATATTCAGTGACATCAGAGAGTTACCGCTTTCAATGAACGTGAGATCTAACATCACAGTCTTCAGGGACGTGATGCCACGCAGTGTGGTAGACGCCGGCCATGGCTTTGAAGAAATACGGCGCCTCTTTTCAGTCTATAAGCGTTACCTGTTCACAGGGACAGCGCGTTCCTCCGTAACTCCGGTACCTACTTCTTTAATAAGGTATTATATCCCAAAAAGTCGCAACATTAACTTCTGGGCCGTTTATAACCTTATAACTTAGGAATCGTAAAAAGTAAATAAAACATGAAGGAGAGAATTGCCATATTAGAGGGTCAAAATAATCAATCAACAGCAAACGTCAAAGAGTAAGACCAAAAATATGGTGGTACCACTGATAAAAATAACAGTAGGATAGAATATGAGGAAGGGATCTCCAATGACAGATACAGAGTAAGGGAACAAGCAAACTATGGAAACGGGAAGGTATCAAACCGACAGATTTTGATTTACGGCCAAATACGTGCCTTGTTACAGTACTTAAAAGATTTCATGGCGACAGAATTCAATAAAATCTTCTCGGGCTAGTAGGCGCATCAGGTGTTCGCAAGGCGAGGAAACCGACGTTTCGAGAACCATCTTTGCCCTCGTCATCAGGAAACTGACTGGGAGCTAACTCAGATATCCGCCACAAGTAATCGGCCAAGGTGTCGGGCAGGCATATCACGACGCGGACGGACAACCGAGTTTATCAGTTCCTTGATGACGATGACGTAGATGGTTCGAGTAACGGTGGTTTAGGCCTACTCGCCACCCAATCACCTGACGCGGTTGCTAGCCCGAGAAAACTTTATTCAAGTCCCTTGTTGCATTGCCTGGAATCGCGGCCACTTGCGGTAGTGTTCTTGCACCCCACCTAGGGGGAACTGTGTAGAACTGTCGAACACACAATTTCGTGGCAAATCCAGTGTTGTAATTCGAAATAACGGAGGTATCGTGTCGTTACCGTTCCGGAAGTATTAATGTGTAGGAAGTGAAGCAGTCGTACTTGTGTCAGAATGGATTGCGCAACAAGCGGAAGAACCAGGTCTTGACGAGGTTAGGATTTGGACCTACAACGTTCACCCACCCACTTACACCAACCAGGAATCCTAAAATGAAGAGGAGAGAATAACAATTTGTAACTTATCGTCTAGTATTCAGCACAGTAAACAGGTAAGTTCAGCACAAGGAAATGCAGACGACAAGCCAACCCCCACGCTCAAGTAAGTACTGCGATACGCTTAAATATTATTCAGTATTTCTTCAATATTCATGATCTTACTATAACTGTTTCATTAAACAAACACGCAGTTCTTCTATTACGGGTAATTCGTTAACGGTAATTGGCTATAATTCGATCGATGAACGTTGTTTGTATAACGCAAAATTTCGCAAACACGTGTTGGCTACTATGCGAATTCAGCGACTAGTGTGAATACTAGGTTGGATGACGGACCAAAGTTGGTACTTTGATCTGATCTTATTTTTAATATGCGACTTTCTACAACAGGAGGTCTCACAATAACACAAATATCGCGTTCTGGCACAACTGCCTCTACGTGTTATCTACTGATTACCAGTTAAGTACTCAAGTATTCGGCAAACTACTGCTGTGTTCTGTAATCGTTGCAAGGTATAAATATAACTGTTGATTGTTCAATATGAGATCATATGTCAGGAAATAAGAAGCGTTACAATTCTTACGTAATTATCACTGCAACGGCAGGATACATGAGAAAAGTGTACTGGGCAAAAAATGTGTCCTCTGACTACAGCGTTTGTTCCACATATTTAAAGAATTACGCACTTGAGATGCAGGCAGAAACGCACCATTATGTGTTGCATTTTAATCAAATTATGTGTTCACAAATTTCAGTAAAACTCCCCAGTATTTGGGTTCGTGAAAATCAGTTCAGCGGTTCGCGAGATGCGCCATTTGTACAGACGGGTGGAAAGACGCATCGATTTTAATATGTGCGCCATTGGATTCTTAACTCCCCTATACAGCAGACATTTGATAATAACATGGCTGCACTTTCCATACAGATTTGAAATATTTCGTCTACAAGCTACCCTTGTATCGCAGCATTCAGTCAGCGTCACACGACATCATCTGTAATGGAAAGGGGTGCGGGGATCAAAACAGTAGACTTATTACTGCAAGCATGTTTCATTTTACACGCACACAGCCCTCCGAATAAACGGAAATTAATGCAGCATGTCAGGCCCACTGTATTTTAAACTTATTCCATATCTGTGTATTCGCCTTCTGTACGTTCGTTCTCGTTTTGACTCCATTCATCCGGAAGAAAATACATTCCTGCATCTCTAGCATTTCGGAACGGCTCTCTTCGATTCCCTACACGACGACTTATAACCTAGCACAACATTCTGCGTTGTTGTTTTAAATTACGTCACCCGAATATACAGGGTGATCAAAAAGTCGCGCAACATGGGTTGTTATTTAGTACCAGCTACGAATGAGTGCGATGAAGATGAACTGGTGGATGAATATGTTGGCATGATTATACAGAGGCTGTGTCAGGACAAGCACAGGCCATCTCAACGGTGGCTTCAAAACCGCCCGTCTACCGACACGTCTTTTTCATGGGCATAGGGTGTTTTCATTGCTGAACTCTATCTTCAGTCTCAACCCTATCTGCAATGCCAGTACGACTTTAGGAGTGCCGTCCCGGGGCCTCAAGTGCCAGATAAGTCCACAGTATTTCTTAGTCCGTGTTCGTGAAACGGGTAGTATGAGTGACCGAAAACCTTCTGGTCGCTCTAGTATTAAATGAAGTGAGAAGGCAAACATCTGGCACTCTTTCGCAAAGCCTCCATGAAAATTTTAATGATATTGAGATTTTTTATTATGAATTCTTCCTTAAATTTGGGTTGCACGACTTTTGGATCATCCCACGTAAACTTATAAAGTTTTGTATTGTTTTTGACAAGGTTCTTGATATTCTGATGATGGCCTGGCTAATGGACCGAAGCCACTAACCTAAAGACGTGTAACTGGGTTGTACGAGGCTGTAGATTAAACATACACAACTAACTTATTTTGATTTCGTTGACAAAAAATTATTATAATAAATATGCAATTGAAAACTTCTTTATTGTAAACGGTAAACAGCAGCCGACCCTCTATATGCAAACACTGGGCAAGTGCTTAGTGTCACGAAATGCGCCTGTATAACACGGCAACAGTCTCAGGGGTACACGGACAAGCTGAATGCGTGGGCCTTACAGCCGGCCGGACGCGGTTATGAAGTAACAAAATTCCGGCTGGGATTGAAAACCACGTCACCGGTCGCACATCCCGTAGAGTAGTCACTACACTAATTGAGCTACCCCCCTCAAAAGCGCTTAATTTTTGGTACGATTGTCCATTCGATACAAAGTGTATCATTCACATCAATGCTTCATCACAGTGCACTGTGATTAAGGATTATAAATGAAAACATTTTTTTCAACTTTCACAAATCAGTGGTCAGTCACTATGCACCATCACCTACCAAAATAACAAGACGTATAACATAACATTATGGCGCGTCCGCATAACCATTTTGAAGTGGAAACACAACACTGTATTTTGTATGTTGCTGTTTCTGCTGCTGTTGTTGATTTACACGTCACTGTCAAAATGATATAACAAGCTGCAAAAGCGATGCTTTCATGGAAGATTTATGTCACCGGCAACAATGCAGTTTTTGAAAATAATTATATTCCAACTAATTTCCACTCTTTTCACACCTCGCATATGAATGCCGTATTGAAACAAGAAAATGTTCGTTTGCTCATGGACTTCTCTAGACGTACAGTTTACCTAAACAGATGGTAATGACAGATAAGTAGTGACGCAGTTTCTCACTTTTTTGTTAAGTGCTGCCGTAAAACACTTTACGAGATCAGACGGAATTAATCAATTACGAAGCAATAAGTATTAAATATTACATGCCTGTGTCTGTATCCTTGCCTTAGTTATTCGGCATGCAAAGCGCAACTTTTTTCCGCCGCATTATATTGTCACTGTGGCCTGTCATGCTGCGTCATGTTTTTATGCACTGTCATATAAAATACGATTTTCGAAAAAAAAAACTACGGAACGCAAAACGTTCGTTTCGATGTTCTCTGCAACTTTTGTCTGAAACATTTCTCATTGTAAGAAGAGTCAGCGATATATCATATATGCACATAGGTCTTCACGTAAAGTACCTGTTATTTTTGCCAGATATTGTCAACTTTTAATCAAACTTTAATCCTCCCGATAGATTTTAGAAAAAAATCCACAAATATGAAATTTCATGAAAATCCGACCAGTTTGAGTCCAGATGTTCCATGCGGACAGACGGACATACAGACACACACGACGAAGCTAAAAGACGCTTTTCGCAATTTTCCGAACGCACCTAAAAACGCTACATTTTGCCACCGCATTTATGTGTGTTTCACTCTGAATAAATACCGAATCATATCCTAAACATCACTCACCCACTGGTTTATAATGCAACGAAACTGTGTTGTTTGTGAGGTAGAAACTAAAGTTCTATATATAATTTTGATGTCAGGCCTTAGACGCTTAATACCTCAGACGTTTTCTGACAGTGGGTTTTCAAATTATTTAACGCTTCTGTAAATACGGCGCTCCGTGAAGACTCGGAACTGTCCCGATTTTCACTGCACTGGCTGCAAAAACAAGACGCCCGTCAGAACATGACGGCAGGCATTCAGCTGAACCGTCACTTGCAGCTGTTTTGTTGGGGCAAAGCTGGAAGAAAAGACAGGTTCACCCGATCGACAAGGGATGTGAGCAACACCACTGAAAGAAAAACCTCAATTGATACGAGTGAAAGGTAAGGAGCTGCGTAAAGGACCACACTAGTAAAGACCGAAATGTCATACGTATTCAGGTGACAATGTCATTTAGTTCTACAGTACTTAGAGGCTAACAGCTACATTCGGCCGTAAAGATACAAGCCTATTCCGCGCGCGCAAGCGGTGGCGCAGGTGTTTGAGGCAGTGTGCGGGTTCGATTCCCGATAGCGTCATTGGAATTTTTCAATGACAAAATCTTCCCGACTCAGCCTTTAAAAGAAATGAGTACCGGGAATACTTCTTGCGAGGTAAAGGCAGCCGGTGCGTATGGCTGACAACCTTCCCACTTATGTGCCGATCGTCATGAAATGTGGGAGCCTCAACCTCCTGGGGCCCTCACAGCCTGTACAGGGATTGTATTTTTTTTGTTACATTTGAGTATGCCGAAAAACTAATTTGGTTAGTGCTTTTTATAATTTATTTTATAATTATTTGTTATCCACTTCGTTCTTTGTTCTCAACTGATATTACCTGTTAGAGCTACTTCCCCCACCAGTGCTTCTACGCGTTCCATTTTTTAAATGGGTGAATTTTGTTTTGTAAATTGTATGCTTCTGACGCGTAGGGAGGTACAACCTTCTCAACCGCCACGAGTTTCCTGCGTTTCTTGACGGACAGTAAACACCGAAAGGCACTGAAATTTTTTTCTTATTTATGTGACGACGCCACCAGTATCTCAAAATTGTGTAGCGACAGGGCGACTAATAAATAAATCCAAGAGGACGTGGCAGGAAGCGGTCGTACACTGATGCAAGAAAAACCTCAGTCAGGATATCCGTACTCCGGGCCTGATAATGCAATCCGGGTCGTCCAAAATACAAAGCAGCAGGTGTGCTATCCACTTGACCTCGAAGTCTCTGTATTCTGATGATCCAAATGTATAGATAAACTAGAATAAGCTGTACACTTAAGAACTTATTGTCTTTATGTGTCCAGGCAAAGCAGAAACATTCTGATGTCGGAATGCAACTTGCTAGTACCCTCAGTCGTTGTAATTCTAAACTGGCCCTCAGTTATTTACGTAAACATAGAGCGGTGGGGCTTGCAAATCGCTCCTACAATCCTCATATCCAGTACCGAATGCAACAGTAGGCCAACGTATGGCTTCGTCGCCTTCTGCAAATCAACGTGAACCAACAACTACGCGGCTACTAGGATGGCAGCAGAAATATAAAAGTCTTTTAAGGCTTCGATTCATAATCTCTGCAGCACGGAGAAACAGAACACTGGCCATTCTGTCCGGTCACCGTCAACTGCAGTTACACACTCTGAATACATAAACACGGGGCATCTCAAAAGAAAACACAAAATGAGTTTGAAGACGGGGCTGCTCATAAGATAGTAGGGCTTAACTTTCCTTTAGATTTCACGTACAGACTTTAGAAACTTCTATGCAACTTTCTGGCTGTTTGTAGAGGCTCCGCTATATGTAATATGCGAGCCATAACTCTCGGCCTGTAAAGGATCCAGCGCTGTAAGCACACAATTTTTTACACTATAAAAGTAGCTGTATGAAGATGATTAATTGCTCAAGTTTAAGTTGCCAGCATACTTTATTAACTACACCTAATTAACCAACTTCACCATTTCATGTGTCACTCTTTCTGATGAAGCAATATGTTATTGATTATTTTGGTATTTCAGATATTACATGTGATGGGAGACGCGCTTTTATTACGCGAAGAGGTTCCATTGTTTCGCAACGAGTTGTTGAAACTTTGATATCGATTATCGATATGCTGCGACATGGGCTGATATAAGCCTGCACGCAAGTAAATGCTACTGTCCGCTGGAACTCCTTCTATGTTAAGTAGCCGCAGGTGTTTTGAAATAGCGCCCACAACTATGACGCACAGAGAAATTAATAAGGGGATACCTGTGTTTTCAAGTCAGCGAATACGTATACATTGCGAGCAAAAAGCAATTTTGTACAAAAATTCAATGTTCATCGCATCACACGGGTGACAAAGCAGCAACTCCTAGAGTATCGAACGACGCACTCGTATTCCGGAGGTCCGGAGTTCAGCTGTCAGCCTGGAGACGGTCTCTGCCGAGATTTGACGAACATTACCCAGCCCCTTCATGCAAATGCAAGATCTGAGGCTAGTTTCTCACAACGGCGTTGCTGAAGATTTAAGTCTCCTGAGATAACGCACTGTATCGTGGGGCAAACAGATCCCGATGTACCGAAAGCACTACTCAACTACACGATGTAACACCCCAGAGGGCTTGAATTTTCAAATAGAGGGAGAATTCCTCAGATCAGGCCACGATCGCTTCCATCCACATCGTTTCGAATTCACCATTCATTAATCATCCTACCATTTGACGTTAAAGTTTCGGCTACAGACAGCATCGCTAAATATCCGCAGAAATATGGGAAGAAGAATCGTTCAATGCACTACAGATATACTAAACAATCACACTTGTATTGCATTTCAATGCACTACAGAAATATTAAACAATCACACGTGTATTCCACTGAAGTGCAAAACTAATCCAAACATTTTACTAAAGGCGGAGAAGGAGGAGGAGAGGGTAGCGGCAGAAGGGGAAAAGACGCATGTGATGCAGTGACAGGCACTACATTTATTATTGTAGGGGAAACAGAAAACTTACTGTTCTGATGGTTCCCAGGATGTGTCCGCTCGTCCTGATGAAGATGGGCTGGAGGCAAGGTAAAGCGTCGAGATGATGACTGTAAGGTGATGAGGAGCAGCAAAGGGAACAAGCTGAGCATTTTGGCTGTACTTTGTATTTGGACGGCCGCATTTCTACACGAATAATGTAATTTCAGTTCTTATATACAGAAAACACATTACATCTCTATTATAAATATCAGTCTGTAAGTACTGCTTATTGAAATGGTTGCTGCTTAGTGGTATAACTGAACGGAACACAAAAATATACCGTGCTGAAAAAAAAAAAGAAGCCGAGTCGTAATGTAAGAGCAGGTGGTACATACAGTGACCACTGTATTTTAGAGGTTTGAAAATTATACTTTCAGCGTATTTTAGTATTTTGGAAAGGAAAAATTATAATTTTCGGTATTCTATAAATGCGTCCACACAATTCCACTGCTACTCTGCTTCAGTAGAACATGGACGGATTACGAATCCAGGCAAAGACTTTGACACTGAGCCCTGCAATACTTGTTATCGCGAGACCCAGGCCTGGCACGTACGAAGACGGCAGTGGCAGTTAAGGTGGGCCAAAAACCTACTACTGGCCACAAAGTCTGAGTCTGGCACGTAACGCCACACACGTAAGCCAAGCTAGTTGCTATGCTGCTCGAAGTACCTGATGCGAGTATCTAACGAACCACCGTCTCCGATACACAGACACATACGTACTTGCGATGTCCAATACGCTCTAACTCTGGAGATACGTATCAGTATTCGGTTACGGTACATACGCTCGAGAATGGGCCTCATTCGGGGGTGCATAAATCCCGGGGACTAGGTCGCCCGGGCGGATAAACTTTTTACAGTAGCGCCAAATCTTGTGGGCCCTCAGTACGGAACGTGCTTTGTATCACACTAAAGCGCCTAGCATTTTGACTTGGCTTTTTTTACATTTTTGGAAAACCTGTGGACCCCTAGTCGAAATAACAAACTACAACCAGCCGAGCCGTTTTCGAGTCGCTAGCAGTTACTTGGGTCCTTACAGAATACTGTGCTTTTAATGGGATCTCTAAAAGTTCATAGCAAACCGCCCTTGACACACATCCTATGAAAGATCAATCTGGTCGCCGTGCTAATTCCAATTCAATTGTGTCTCTCCATCTGCCATGATGTATTGAAAGCGGTATTTTCCTTCCAGTGTTTTCCGAACAAAATTACGTACGCATTTTACGTCTCCGATGCCCGCTCATGGCCCTCTTCTTATCCTAAAACTCTACACAATTCTGTCTCTACAACCCGTTACAGCATAGTAACGTGTAGGTATACGTACCAGCGATGGGTAAAATTTAAAAAACTCTACATTTCGTCCCGCAGTGCATTCCAGACCTGTAAAGTGCAAAATCCCAGCCGCCGGGTCATCCGCTCGACTGAATTTTGTACCGTGGCGCTTAATATCTGTAGCCCCTCCCACAACTTGCTTCATATCACTCGTCTGGTTCTTGGAGTTTCCACATGGTTCCTAGATTTTTCAAAAATTTGTGTACCCCTACCCTATAAAACACATTACTGGAGACGCTGGGTGTAACGTGAGGTATTGAATAAGTTTTTATATATTATTCACCTTAAGAACATTCTTGTACCCATAATCCTATAGCAAAGTTACAAAAAATGTACTAGGTAATCGCGCATGTAATCTTGACCAAGAAGCGTAGAGTTGGTAACTTAATTTCTGTATAGGGGACGCCGGCGAATGGCATATAGCAGCCAGCAGATAAGAAAGAAATTTTATATCTCTTTATTCTCACAAAGCCGCCCAAGTCGTGTATAAGGATGAGAGACCCGTGTCGTTCTAACAGGACAACAGTCGTGCAACAAAACGGAAACCTACGGCGCTGAACATCCCTACAATTCGCAGTTACTGCAGCAGCCTACCAGTCACATCATCGCGTGTTTGAATGGACTCAACGCATATTATATTACGCAATGTCTATCGTGGGCATTCCTCGTGACGTGTGTATACCCGTGGGCACGTTTCATGTATCATTGGCGCTACAGTGCCTGCCCTTCAAGAACGTGTCAGCTTCTGCAGGTACTTTAGCGTGTATAAGAGCAAATTCAAAATACACGCCAAATAAATAACAAAAGCTACATAATCCGAGTACAACGAGACAGTTTATAAATATTACGTGTATTACATGATTATGTAGGTGTGATCTGTCGCTCTTATGCCGAAGTGGTTTCTATAGTTCTGCTTTCGAAATTGCACCACCTGAAGGATACAGATATTACTTAATTCACTGTTGTAACAAACGAGGTAGGGAGATGAAGGTACAAAAGGGATAAGGTAAAACAATGGAGCAAATGATGAATACATGAAAGCAATTCGAACTCTAAAAGAGGCTTGTTAGTAAACTAGACGTAAGGGCACAACGCAACACTTATGCCTTGTCCCCAGAATTAATTAAGAGAAAGGCTTTATAGATTCACTAGCAAGTGAATTGACAATGTCGGTATAGTGGAAAATACAACGTCGTCACACGCCTACTGACACAATATCTTCATGTTTATAAGACATTTTAATAAACGCCCCGTAAGGCATAAATGTGCTTTACGATGCAATTCCGGGCCCAACGTGGACTCACCTACAGGGCTAACAATGATAATGAGTAACTGTACGAGAATACACAGCATCAGAGCTTGGAGCAGAATGTCCAGCTACATTCGTACAATATCACATTATCTCTACTGATCTGTCCCATCACAGCGACAGTGCTTATTACGTGAATTACAAAAAATAAAAAATTGCTCGTTGGACTAGATGATAAATTCCAGTAGCAGAAGAAAGAATGCTCATTAAAACGTGTATTCAACCATACACTTACGCGCAGAAATAAAGGACACATCAAAAATGGTGAACGTTCATTTTATAAAGCCATAAGCTCATTAGTTTCATAAACAGTGGCCACAAAAGCGGGAAATGTTCGGGACCGTTTCGCCAGTGCTATATACTGAGTGCAAAAAGGGGTCACGTCGAGTTGTCACGTTACTCACCTATATTCTTAAAATCACACGATAAATTGCAAAAAAATTCAGTCCACCGACCCGCACTAGAAACTGTTGAACGAAAGTGGCCTGGAATCAGCGCATAGCTATCGCAGATGTTTTTCGAAATCTTTTTCTTTACTTAGACTGCAAAACTGTACGTAGAAGAGGCATATGTCCTAAATGGAGGACTAAGAGAATGAATCACATGTACTCCTGAAATGCAAAAAGGAATAAGAAAGGGAGATAATTAAAAAAAAGGCTACACATAAACGAGGAATTAGCGCACAGAAAATTAATCAGTACCACTAAAACATTAGGGTCAGAAAATCTGCGCTATTTTTTAATATAAAAAGAAAAGTAAATGGGAACATTAAATAGACAAGGTAGACAATGAAAGCACAACCCAGCATTTCGGCGCATTTGGATCTTCGATATCCTTAATGCAAGCATAAGTCGAGAAATTTTGCTTGAATAAAGAATCAAACATGCCACAATGTTCCTTAACGCACAGGCTGCCAATCTTTTTTAAGTATGTCTTGTTCAATGAACAACAATAACTTTCCCTACGATGACAAGTGTAAAGCATCTATCGGAATGCAGATATACCCTTATGTATGGTATGGTATTTACTCAGACGACTTTGAGGAAGCTCACAAAATGGTCAGCCGCAGTACATGAAAGTATACCAACATTCATCCGAAGAAGGTGAAGATGCAAAAAATGCAAATCAAGTAATCCTTTCGGCTTTGAAGCAAACTACGGCTTTCACTGTACAGGTGTTCGTGAAACATATAACCGATTACATGTCAATATCTTAAATGGAATTTCACTCACTTCGTTTAAGAAATGTGGATATTGCAGGTAGAAATGCATATTAGCACTCCGGACTTTTGTATTGTTACGTATTGTTATACCTCACTTGCCTATCTTGTATGCAGAGAAAATGCGTTGCAGGCTGGTAGGGAATGACGGCCTTAATACTGAGGCGTCAGGTACATCCCAGCATCACATATAAGTATTCAGTTCGGACCTCACAGAGAACCCGGTATCAACAGACATCCCTGGGAATGTAATAACAGAACTCAACTAATAAATGCATTTTGAATATGCACACCATAGGGTTGTTTATTCAAGGTACGAACGGCTTAGCCATCGCATATCGAGTACAGGTTTGCCTTTTACGGTCTTCACAGCCCCCAATCCACTGATCCCGGCTTTTCCTTGAGCGTCGGACCCAGCAGTTTCTTCTCTCACTATGTGTATGCCTCCGCAGACACACACGCACGTCAATCCGGTTGATAGACACTGCAATTCTGCACTGTCCGTCTCCATTCGGCGGAGAATTCGGTGTCTATTGCTAAGTTCTTGGCCACACGTGCCTGCCTGCCTAGGTAGAGCGGCTGTCGATACATCTGCCATGGAAGCTAGTGTACATGCGTTCCTATCGTCTGATCGCCCTCTAAACAGAGAAGTTCACGTGAACCTTCGTCGTGGGTTTGTTTGGCAACACGAAGGGACTTCTACGGTTGACAACAAATTTCGAGCTGTCCAACCGTCCGCAGGTGTGTGGAACTCGTCCTTCGGTTCTGACAAGACGGAGGACATCTTCGCACGACTTCGGTCAGATTACACACGCACGACACAGGGAAACGCGTTGCGAAGAGTGCCGGCACACGCTTGTTCACACCTTGCTGCAACTGCCAGCGATTCCCATTTTCTGGTCGAATACCTATTTCATGTCAAACAGCGTCGCATGTTTCAACTCCACGCCCGTTGCGCGACATCCAGCGGAAGATGGCTTAACCCTTCGGAGATTCGTCAGAACGGAACTTGCAACGCTAAAATTAATGTGTTTTCTCTCCCCCCCCCCCCCCCCCCCCCCACCAAAAAACACAACCCCCTTTTCCTTTTTTTTTTTTTTTTTTTTATTTTTTTTTCAAATAAATTTTATTTTTTTAAAAAAAAAATATAAATAAAAAAAAATATCCTCCTTATTAAAAATAT
>Ga0123352_10005739_pt1 | contig 18799 bp, 6 predicted proteins | sample TergutLab28metaG_FD_89700 | JGI IMG/M metagenome (GOLD analysis project Ga0123352, IMG submission 89700) | Labiotermes labralis P1 segment gut microbial communities from Petit-Saut dam, French Guiana - Lab288 P1 | ecosystem: Host-associated > Arthropoda: Insects > Digestive system > Gut ... | reverse complement strand
AAATAAGGGGAAAGAAAAGATTTAAGTACGTAATTTGGGAGGGGGTGAGCAAGGGAAAAAGGGGGAAAAAAAAAGGGGGGGGGGGGGGGGGGGGGAGGCAATATCGACCATGGGTATTAGGAACGTTGATTTACGAGGGAGACAAGTTATTAAGAAAAAAATATTTGAACCAATCCTTCATATACACACACTCCTTTCCCTCACTCTCACTCCAATCTGTTTTATTTGCCTCTCTTCAACTCATCAGCCAAAAGAAAACTGTTCTTAGGTAGAAATACTGGAGGCAAATGCCCTCCTTGTAGCTGCCGCCGCCGCCTTCCAAATTACACCAACGTTGATGGCCGTCGATTGTTAAGTTTGCATGCCTGAAGTACACCCGGCAACTTTACACACATTTATTTTCTTGTAACTTAACGCGTAGTTTATTTCACATTTATTCTTTTACTCCTAAGCAACGTAATGTTGTTTTGCATTTGTAAAATATATCCAACTGCGGAAAAGTATGTGTTAACGCTGGACGATCATTGAATGGCGGAGTACAGACATCTTGATACCAACCATAAAGTAGGGATATTTTGGTTGTGACGAACTATCTTGTCAACCTGATAAATATCGTATGATAGTAGTGTTTTTGTGGTTCTCGTTATCTAGGTTGGGTTTAGTGCATTGTCGTTAAGTAATCATTGGTATCACGTTTAATATGACTGATAAGGAGTATGTAGGTTTATCGGTAGGTGGTACAATAGAGTTCAGGCCAGGCGTTTAAGAAGTTTCCCATAAAGTACAACTGAATAAGGTATTTTTTTTAGTGTTCGTACAATTTATTCAATTTGCTATTTGCAGAAAGAAGAGATTGCTCGGCAGTTCATGTTGCCAGAAAGGAAGTCAAAGATAGCCACACTGCTAAAACAAGACGGTCAGGCGTATTGTATATGCCGGTCATCAGATTCGTCCCGCTTCATGATGTAAGTACGATTCATTGTCGGTTCACTTAGGTTTTTAGGTTATGATGAAATATGTTTGCGCGGTTTGTGATGTTTGTGTTGTGGATGGAATGTGATAAGGGAGCATGGTAGCATAGTGGATTCGTTAAAGAACATTTGGATAGATTCAGGCATTTTATGTATCTTTGTAGCGAGATGTGCACCAGTCAAATAGTCATAAATAAAGTTCATACTACATCCATAAAAAAAGTAAGGTTAGAAATATACCTGTAGAACAAACCACAATACCGTAGAACCGATCAGATGCATAATTTCACCATTAATAATTCCTCTTTAATTGTTCACTAATTTTCCCATAGTGCTGGGGTTAATCATCGTCCAACCCATCGATCAATCAGTAAAGTATACAGCACTAAAACATGTTTATTGGAAAATTCGTGTGCCAAGTAATTCCTCTTTACATGAGTTACACATGTAACTCACTGTCCACATACAGAGCACTTAGTTTATCTGACCCACTTCAAAACCAGGCTACATGGCAGCAGGCATCACATTGGTAGCTGTTGTTCTATTCACTGTAAGTCATGATACACACATTGTATTTCATTGTGGTTGCAGTTTATGTTAGGCTTCTGCTTACTGTATTGAAAGGACATGCTGGAAAGCTTTAGTTCAGTGTACTGTACTTTGTACTCACAGTGTTTATGAATGGTGCTGAAAATGGTTTCCTTTCCACTCACTCACATGCATCACAAATACATGTTGTTAATTGCACGTTGAAGTTGTGCTGGTGAAATGCTACATTCTGAATGCCTTGTATCACATTAACTTAAGTGTGTACATTATTTCTATACACTATCCTGTAACTTGACCCCAGAAATAAAAATTGAATGTCTCCAAATCCGGTGAATGAGGAGGCCACAAGCTCTTTTTTTTTAATTATTCTGTCACCAAAAGCACATTCTAAATAATGGCTATAATTGTTTGTGATGTTGAAAAAATTTGTGTCAAAATGTGTGTAACCTATCAGTGTGAATTTATTGTACCTTGACCATTTAAAGCTGTATACAAAGTATTAATGTCTCTGCACTAGTGTGGGTGGTAGGTAGCTCATTCAATTAGCGAAGTTTTGTGTCGTAGGGTAGCTGACAGGAAGTGACCAACAGTAGGAGCCAGTAAACTGAGGTTTCTATGTAAGAATGTACAAATGTACGTTATTTTTTCCCCATTTGAATGCAATATACAAGCATAGAATTACATATGGAAGTGACAATGAGGTACATGTTTCAAGTCTGTAAGTAATTTCTTAATAAGGTCATTTAGCAGAGTTCTTCATTCCAAGTTTATAAGTATATTTTACATAATCCTGTAAGGATGTCTGATAAATAAGTGGACAGTTTGTGTTGTTGGGTTATGTAATGTAATGTTAATCATTCTTCGTGAAACTGTGGGATGCCTGTCTCATCAACCATAGGACATATGCCATATCACCTGGCTGTTGCGCTGTGTGGTGCATACATTTAACTTATTTTTCAAACACTGCAGTTGTGTACAGTCCACTTGTTTATCGAACAACCCTTATAGACCATGAAATACAGTATACAAGTGGGCCGCCATATACATGAGTAATACATTCCAAAACCTACCGCAGTTACATGAAACCGTGGATAATACCGAACGCTATATATAAAGTGATATAACATTATATTCCTGTAACATACATAAATACAGTAAAGTTTAATTGATAAATTACACACAGTAAGACATTACCAACATTAAATAAAGTAATAATAAAGTGTACTGTACACTACATTGTACATTTACAGTGTACTTTCTCTCTCTCTGTCTCTGTCTCTGTCTCTCTCTCTCTTGTATGTTTGAAAGTAAGGGATTCTGACGTTTTAGCCTAATTCCCAAGAGACAATAGAGCAATAAAAAAATACAGTAGCTGTACTGTACAGTATCATGTACAGTTTCAAGGGATTACATAACAATAAAAATCATGCTTTTCCATCAAAGAGCTGCATAAGCAATGAAAGAACGTGTTATTGTTACACATTTTACAATAAAAATCATACTACGTACCTGTACATAACCTGTAATAAGAAAATTCTATCTGTTAAAAAAAATCTTAACCTATCGCGGATATTCACCGACTTCTCCATTCTTCTTGTTGCTTTCTGAACACAAACACTGCGATAACGCGGCAACTAATTGGAACAGCGAGAACGCTAGAAGTGGACTGGTGGCAAGTTTGTGGGGAGAAGTGGGTACGGGGACAAAGGAAGATGAGTCATGTACTGGGTGCGTTTGGGCTGCTGGATTTCACCATGTTACGGCCTGTCCTGGCTTGGCGCGCGTTTTGAAACTTACGAACCGTTTATTTCTTTAACTTTCCAAATTCATTTCACGCCACAATCAACCGCGGATACAGGGGTCCACCTGTATTTTGAACAGTCATAAGGGCAGAAGTTATTTAAATTTGCTTGATGCAGTTTGATTTTGTGTACTTGTTGCAGAGGGTGTGACAACTGTGAAGAGTGGTATCATGGTGACTGTATTCGCATAACAGAGAGGGAATCCAAGTACATCAAGCAGTTCTTCTGTGTGGTACAGGATTTTCACTTAACCCTTCATAAATTAAAATTTAAAAAAGTCCCTTGAATAAATTTTTAGTTCAGATGGCATTTTAAAGGAAAATTGTTTGTCCAATTTTCCGACTTCCATGGCAGGATACTTAAATGTATTCAGGGTACCTTTTTGGTCAGAGATTATGGGCTTGTTCCCATGGATTATTGCTCCTATACTACCACTACTGTTGGTTTGACTTGACACTGGTTGTTCATGTACACATGTTTAGAACTTTGTTATGAAGAAAGCAAAAATGTTTATTGTTGTATTTGTAAGATTATAATGTTGTGTTATTGCATGTATACAGAACAAATTTTGAATGTCAGAGGGCATACTTTTCAGTTCTGACTTTTCATGCAAGTGAGCTGTTCGAATGAAACCTGTTCACAGTGCTATTAGGGTGTTCACGTGATTGTGGGTGTGTGACACACCAGCAGTGGCCCATGAGTTGGTGTGCCAGTGGAATGTCTGTGTCAGCATCCATGGGTACTATTTTTGATAGCATGTATCTCATCACTGACAACATTCTCATTCATACTGCATAAAATGATCTGTATTTATCACTGTTCTATTGCTTTCTTGTCATTTTTTGCATAAAGCTAACAATACATGGCACAAGGGCAGGAAGTAGTATAAAATTGATATATATATTTATGAGGTTCATATAATAGTAGTATTACATAAGCACATTATTTGTATAGTGGTTGCAGTATTTTAATCAAAAAATAATATTTAAGCTTAGTTGTGGGCTCCATGTTCTGTCCTTGACTATAAGTACACAGTGTAAGTACTGTGGTCTGGCATGAAATTTCAGTGAAGTACAGGGTGGTCATGTTAGCTGCTGTGCTGAGTTGACCAAGTGTGGCTCATCTGAGGAAAGTGGTTGAAAGAGGTACGCTGTGTCACGAAAGTGATATTATTACGAATTCTGTAGTGGCTGTATAGGAATCAGGTACCATTAATTGTACATTGAGTCTACATAAATCAATAATTTAGTAGTCAGCTGGCAGAACAGTACACACATGAATGTTACTTTGGAGTTTTATGGTATGAAGAATTTCATTTACAGCGTTGTCGAGAGGAAGACCCAACTTTGGTGACAAAATATAAGCCAAGGAAACGGGAGGGTGAGCAAACCACATCTGGAACAGATGAGAGGAAAGCAAAGAAAAGAAGGGATAAACTGGATTCCTGTGATGCTTGTGAGTGTTTGGTTTTTCTTGAGACTTTTTCTTCATGTAATATAATGTCCCACAGTTGGCCACTAGGCTTATTCCTTGGATGCAATAATTATAATTGATACTATATATAGTACAATTTTTACATTAGGCATGTAAGTGGCTATTAGAACTGACTGCAGTCTGATGTATTTCATATGGCTGAAGCTTAAAGAGACAGTATTGTTGCTAGAATGTTTATGGTTCTGGTTGAGGACTTGTGACATTATAGTGAAAAAATAAATATACAAATTATATCCTTCAACAATAAATTTTATAGTTTTGTACAGGTAGTGTCTCTACAGTTTTTCTTTTTCATCATAACATTTGTATGTGTAATAAAGTGCATGTCTTTAATATTGCCTGTCCACAGGAAATTACAGCATATTGTTTTCCACATTGTGAACAGAACCCTGTATGTGGAGATTTAAACTACACCCTCTCCTTTGTCTTGACAGAGCACAGTATTGGTTGATTTTTTTGCAGTGGATGACAACAAAATAAAGCCTTCATCACTGTCATCTTCTTTGAAACGTTGTGGCAAGTGTCTAGGCTGCTTTCGCACAGAGGATTGTGGTCGATGTGATGGCTGTCGTTCTGCTAATAGAGCACGACATAAGTGTAGGCAGCGTCAGTGTCTGAACAGTATCCTGCAGGTATGGTGATAATGCAGAAGTTAGTAAGTGTGCTCTACAAATTGTCTTATTATTTTTACAATAAAGGCTTTGCAGGACGTGGATCAATCTCGAAAGGTGCGCCAGTCAGCATCAGTACGTCGCAAACGGAAAGACTCGAGCTCAGATGGTGGAGAACGATGGGGAAGTGTTGGATCTCGCTGGCTGCAGTCTGATAAACCACGTCAGTGTTATGGGCCAGCATGCATTCGGCCGGCGCGTCCAGGCAGTAAATATTGTAGTGATGATTGTGGCTTGAAACTGGCCACCAACAGAATTTACCAGGTATGAGGCATGATTGAATCTCATCAGAGGACCATTTTGCTTTACTTAATGTTATTCGAACATATTATTTATCACGTCAAATTTAATAAATTTCAGTAAAATCTGTTGTTAATAAGTACTTATTGCAAGCAGAATGTTTACATACTGATATTAACAGAGAGAAGTTCTGGGTGAGTAATTTGTAGAGAACTATAGGAGTAGATAATGGAAGAGGGATGTTACGGATTACACAGTTAATGGCAGAGTGATGCTAAGGAATACATAGTTTTTCCCACATGAGATTTAAGCAAAATATATTGTGTGTGATGGTAATAATCATATTAGTAAATATGAATTAGCTGTGAAGTATGATTTGGTGCATGATGTAAGTAGGAAGTGTACATCAGAGTGGGTGAGAGAGTGAATTTTATAGTTATCTTTGTGGAAGTACACAGAATTATGGGAGTTTTAACAGGACATAATTACTGGTTACTGTTCAAGTACTACTGTACTTCCCTCCGGTTAACATCTACTCTTCATTTAGGAATTTCAAAACATGAACAGAATATTGAATGCTGTCTTTTACTAATAAGGCTGGAAGCCATTACTTAATTTATGAATTTACATAATTTATGAATTTCACACCAGTACTCTTTACAATGTTAGGTGTTACCCCAGCGAATCCAAGAATGGGCTCTATCACCATGTGCAGCGGAAGAAAGTAACAAACGTGCGCTGGAGAGTGTGCGCAAACATCAGCTGGAAGTACGGAGAATTTTACAGGAATTGGACAAGAGACACAAGGTGTAGCTTTGATTATGGTTCTAGTAGTGTTATCATAATGTACATTCTTAGTTATGTTCAACTGGTTAAAAACAAGGAGTCTTAATAGAATGGTCACAAAATTTTTATAATGCTATGCCTAATTAAACGAAGGGGAAATTTTCCATTTTTACCCTACTCTGTCTCTCAGCATGTTCCTTGCTGGATTGTGTGCTTGCTTTTTAGTAAAAGACTTTAGAAAATGGTTGCTTTTATAGGAATTGGATGCAATTATTGAACGTGCAAAAATGGCAACAATAGAACTGCGCAGTGAGGAAGATAGTGAAGATGAAGGTGAGATGAGCATGTACTGCATCACATGTGGTCATGAAATTCACTCACGTATGGCCATCAAGCACATGGAGAAATGCTTCAACAAGGTATATTTAAGCTACAGAAACAATGAATTTCATTTCTGTATATACACCGGACACTGTAACATAAATATATGTGTACAGCACAGCAAAATTTGTATTAACAAGTAACACAGAAATGGATTGAGTGTTTAGTATTGATAGATGTCATAGAACAATTCCATTGTAAATGCTGTATTACTTATTTCTTTTGTATCTTGCTTTTATTTTGAAAATGGTGGATGTCTGTGGTACATATTACAGCAGGCTGGGAGTATTTCATTCTTTACTGTCCAGATTTTACCATTTATTATCCTTCTTACATCACGTTTGGCACTAAATGATGTCTAAAGTGATACATGATTGTTAAATATTGTATGATCCTTGATGGGTTCTGTTTGCAGTATGAGAGTCAGTCATCATTTGGCTCAATATACAAGACACGTATTGAAGGAAACAACATGTTCTGTGACTACTACAACCCTTCAAGTCGCACATATTGCAAACGTCTTCGTGTCCTCTGCCCTGAGCATAGTAAGGACCCAAAAGTGAATGACACAGAGGTGTGTATAATTAAACTATGTGAGTGAATGAATGGTTTGCTGCAAGGGTGAATAAAGCATGTTGTGCATATGAATGCCTTTGTGGTATCTTGTACAATAATTGTAATGGTAGCAAAAGTAAGTCTGAAATTGAAGGGGCATTATAATTAGTGAAGTGTTTCAGAAAGAAAAGAATGTGTTACATAGCCACATGAAAAGACAGATTATGTTTTAGGGAAAGTGTTCCATCAGTGTTGGTTTAAATTGTATAAATATTACTAAATATTTCCCATACACTCCAATTTTCATATAATTGAATTACTTCATTTAGTATAGGACTTGTGATTTATTCTTATAAAATGCTGTCAAAGTGGCAATGGACAGGAGGTGAGATAAAGCAGTCTGCATTGTGCTCAGATGGTTTGCACTTAGATTTGTAAGTCATGACCAAGAAGATGTACATTCACATTTTACCTTTTGTGTATGACAGTTATTCTGACAACCTTGTTTGATGTCCTCATTTAATCATAGTAATCCTGTAATTTGCAGGCATATGGTCAAGTGGTTAGTACTCCTGCTTCATGACCAGAAGATTCTGTGCTCAGGTCTTACTTTACGTACCAGTTACAAGTATACTGACCAGTTTTCATGGCTTTCCTCACTCCCACCAGCTCTGCAGTGTGACATTGCCCCTGCCATGAAAATAAAATATTTCACACAGGGAGCTGGGATATCTCAGTGCTTGTAATAGCAGGCTATGGGCTAGATGACTGAGAAGTTACAGTTGAATTCCTGGCAGCTGCAGGAGACTGTCCAGACCAGTTCTGGGGCAATGCCAATCTCTCTGAGTGGGTACGGTCTTCATTTCCCTGGGGATAAAGCAGCCATTTTGAGATTTATTAAGTGTTGTCTTTGCCACTGTCCCACCATTTGTGCTGTCTAATATGTGGTGAGTATCTCATAGCTGTGAAGCCTCTGGACAGGTTATGTGCTTTTATTTCCTTGACTGCTGATGTATCGTTTATTCTTCATTGCCCAAACATCACATTGGTTGGTTAACTCTCCATGGTATTCAACAATACCTAGGGTAAAATCTTTGCCCAGAGAACAAATGTCCTGATTGAGGAGTTGTGTGGTTTTCTTGAGTTCATCCAGACCTCAGAGTAAGCCTCCTTACCTTTTCCAATTCACTATTCACTAATGATCCTGTAATTTAACACCACATAATCAGCACTATTGAAAGCATCTTCTAATAAATAGTACAAACAAAATTCTCCCTTACCTCAGTTGTTAGTTAAAATGGAGCATGCTGTAAGAGTAGAAGGATGATTTGAGTTGGTTGGGCAGTTGTAGACACATCACTTTCCCAATAGCTGTATAGAATAAATTATAGTAAATATGTTCAAAGAATTATCTGTAATAAAATCCTCAAAAAAATTTTAGTGTGTCACCTGAAAGGGAAAAAGGAGCGTTTGGAAGATCTCTAGAAATATGGGAAGACTGCTTTGTAATACTTGCAAGAGCTTAATTTGGTGTATTACTGTCAAGGATGACGTGCATCTAACACTTTATTGAGTTTGACACCCAGCACTTTCATGCCATCTGTAGATATTTAGTTACTCGGCTGTCTGCAGGTATGTGGCTGTCCACTGGTGACCAACGTATTTGATCTCACTGGGGAATTCTGTCGAGCACCCAAGAAAAGCTGCCTGAAGCACTACTGTTGGGAGAAGTTGCGAAGGGCTGAGATTGATATGGAGAGAGTACGACAGGTACCGTATGTTGTATATCACCTTTGATAGTTATTTGTATGCTGGCTGACTGATAGAATTAATGGTGCTAGTGTGAGAATGACTTTTCACAAGGTCATCTGTCAGTCAGGAAAATTGCAATCATTGTATCATTTTTAGTTGTTCTGTGTCATTGATCTACAGTTCTTAGGGTTGCAAACGTACAAAATTCCTTCTTGTGAACCCTGTTCTGTAGGTGTGTATGTAACTATGTGTGTTTGTTTCGTACTCCCTTGATTCAAATATATATAATGTAGAGCCTATAATTGATATTGATAAATATTCATGGAACTTGTCTGAGTATCGAGTGATTAGAAATTCCCATCTCTTGGTACTTTAACACTTTCTGTGAAATATGTTGTGATAGTTTTTAAATATGCATGTACTCATATCTATTTAGTATTTTGATAGATACAAGATGGCTTCTGCACTTGTGCGTGTGTAGGTCTGCTTATTACACGACGCGTGATATTAATAAACTAACTCCAGTGAAATATTCCTTTTTGAAAAACTGATAGTTCCTGAGATGGTTAAGAAATTCCTTACTTGTTATGGAACCAATACATTAGCATATTTACATGAACATACCACTGGACCCATTCTTAAGCTAGTGGAATCCACACACAAATTGTTACCCTATTTCTTTTACTTCCATTTTAATATTATCTTCCCATCTGTGCATATGTCTTCCAAGTAATTCTGTCATTAATGTCTTCCAGTGACTCCTCTGTCACCGTGGCAGAGTGTGCATGGAGTAAACAGCCTTCAGAGAGTACTGCAAGTTGTGTTGAATAGGTAGTTGTGAACAATAATTATGTGCTTCAGCCTGGGAATTGCAGTGGTGGCTGACAGTCCTTCACTGTAAAAAGAAAGAACTGAAGTGTTACAAAGTGTTAGAAGACGGTATTACATGAAGGGTGGTTATATTTCTACATCATTTTTTTTACATTAAGTATGTAGCACTTGTTTTAGTTCTTCTGTCTGTCTCATTCCCCTTCTGAAGTCCAGTGAAATTTCCAGAAGATTGTAAGGTAAAGACTCCATTATTAATTTAAAGCAGGTCTGCTCAAATCATAGCTCATAGGCCATGTGTTGCCCACCGAGACATCTGAAATCAGGAAACGTCTGTGAACCGTTTCCCTGGCAAAGCCGAGGTAGAATACCAAAGGACTTTGGAACACTCATAAGCTGTTTATTTGTGGAGATTTACATTACATTAAAAAATCATCTTGTAAATAATATGCTACAAATAGGGGCACCATAACCAAGGTTGTGAATTAACATTTCTTGTAAATTTTTACTATTATTATCAGTACATTTTTATTGTGCATGAAGTATAGGAAAATACACAGATAAAATTATCTGTATAGTTGTATGTATACTTATTCATTCTTCAGTTCACTGTTTTGAATTTCATGATGCCTGCATGCAGACCAGATTTTGCTAAAGTTGCCAGTATTGAGCAGACCTGATTTAAAACATGCTGAAGGAGAGAGTGGACTGGTAAAGTAGGTAGAGATATTGTAACACCTTATTAATGTACAGATGTTCATTAAAGATGGCCTAAGATGTGTATTTGTGCTTCCCTTATAGTGGCTGAAGATAGATGAATTGATTGAACAAGAGCGACAGATACGCCACTTGATGGCGAGTAGAGCTGGTGTATTAGCTCTTATGCTTCATTCAACATATAATCATGACCTCATGGAACAGATGACTTCAGCACAGGACCAGCAACAATTGGCAGCAATGGAGGAAGAAATACAACGTAGATACAGTCAACAGCAGCAGCAGCACCACCAACAGCAGCAGCAGTGACATTTGCTTTTCTGTTTTCTGCTATTTTGTAAATAACTTTGTGTCATCTATCTGCGGTATCTGAGATACAGGATTGTCTGCAGGCTAATTCAAAATTGTCACAAAATTCGAATATGCTGTAAAGTGCAGGTAATATTCAGGAAACAGAATTTTGTTACCAGTTCTTAATAACAATAAAAATCTTTTTATACCTGTATTCAGTTATTGTCATAATTTTATGGTGGTCATATTTTATCCTGAATGATAGTACAAAAAGTCGTATATACATAATAATAATAATAATAATAATATATGTACCTGATGCATTCCTTGCACATCAAAGACGTATTGATATCTTTCATGTGATAACTAGGTACCATGTAATGCTGCCTGAAAATTCCCTCAAAAATGGCACTGTTGATCCCTCTTTTGAGTCGATTTTATGAATGTTCACATATTCAGACCCTTTGTAATTAAGGCCCAAGGTTTTATTCAACTTGTGTTCACTGTCTTGAGTACCAAAGGCAGGTGGATGCTAGGAGTGTGGAACAAATACTAGTTTGGTTGTGCTGTTAGGTAAGGTGTGGGAAGCTACCATCTGCCATTATGAGACAAACAATATCCTCAGTACCCATTCTTTTTGCTTGAGTGAGACTAGGTTTTCACACATGCAAAGTGTGTGAATTTATAGATCAAGGCACTGTATAACATAATAACGAAATTTGCAGCAGACATACAGCTGTTATTTGGGTTAGTAATAACATATTTTGATACTAATGGTTGGAGATGGATGTTTGAAAATTTCACTTTATTTTATTTCATGTGGTGACAGTTGTATATGATGGAGGCAGTCATTTCTATTTCGAGAACATTTAACATTTTAAGTGGCTTTCAGTGTGTGATTATTCTTATTATGTCATTTTAACCCTTATCCTGCTAACGTGGAGAATATGGTGAGATCCTAGTGATGCTGGCAAATGGCAGGTGGGATTTAATTCAGCGTTTAAAGCATTAATAGAACTTTGAAATTCATCATATGTAGTCCTGCCTTTAAAACGTGTATTTATGTTGACATCCACAATCAGGAAGTATTTGATATTTCATATTCTCTGTTTGAGGGGCAAAATATGAAATACTGTGTATACAATAGGTGGAAAAAGTGTATAGTATTTAATCCTGTGTCTGTAAAGAACACAATGCTCCTGTGTAAACACTCGGATCTTCTTTAATGCCATTTTCCTATTGTTGCATTTCCAACCATACTAAAGTTGTTCTTAATATACTTTGGTACAGGATGAGGTGCTCACAGTGGTGAGGATTCATAATGCATTTTGAGTCAGGACACTATAGTGTGATGCATGGTTATAAATATTTTGAAGGAGCAATCTAGGTCTAAGTTCACAGGCTGCCAAAATGTGGAGGCAGTATATCCGGACCGAAACCTCGGTACCCACCAATCAGATTACACGATCCCATTCCTAGAAGACTATATTTTTTAATCTTAATATTCTGCATTTTCCATGTGTTGCATTGCTACCATATTTATTACAAACAAACCAAATACATGTTAGGCAATAAATATACTTTGAAAAATATAATGTAAAATAATAAGGCATATTGCCCAATTAGTTGGTTCGTAATCATTTCGAATTTTGCTGTTTTTTTTAGTGATAATGCATTGGAGGTTTTGTGGGGGCGGCGGTGGAGAGCGTAAAGTACGCAGGGTGGCCGTTGAGGTCATGCTACATAGTTGCATAAGGTACCACCAGGAGCATGCTTTACCCACGGCTCACGGCTGCTGAGCCACGCCGGCTACGTAAGGACGATCGTGCCGCTTGTGGCGCTGTAATTCTACGTTTCCACGGAGTTTCCAATATGTTAGAAATATTAATCTGTGGCTCACATCAGTTGATACAATACAATGGTTGGAATAATCTGTGGTCAGGAACACAGACCATCTGTCAGGAAAGTGATGAGTTGTGTTTGTAGTTTTGTTGTGTTTTGACGTTTTTGTGTGTGTTGAAACGTAAGTTTATAAATCTCGTAAAATGGCTGGCAGACAGTACTTAACTGATCCGAACAGTGGATTTTTCTCTGTAGACGAAGATGAGGTAGACGATGAGACGTTCTTGCGACATTCGAAGTCTGGAAGTTCGGGATATATGCTTCCAAGTCATTTACACCAAGAAAAAAATACCCTTGACGATAATAGATTACAACTTCAAGAAAGAAAGAAAATAATTGAGGAGAGAACTGTTCGGTCGTCTGAGAGGTCTATTAGTTTACTACGAGATTCAGAACAGATCGGAGTGGCAACTGCTGAGGTATGCTGTTGTTAAGTTTAAGGTTATATTCATGTGCCTGGCATATGTTCATGATTTTTGCGACTTATGCCGAGTAAGCACTTTAGTGCGTAAATGTTTTGTCGTGTGCTTATTGAATTTCAAGGAACTGTTTCATTTCTATAGTAAGGTATTGTTTCTTAATGTGCAGGAGCTTCTTCGCCAGCGAGAACAGCTGGAGCGAACAGAGAAGAGACTGGATGATATCAACAATACACTTAGATTTAGTCAGAAGCATATTCAGGGCATTAAGGTAAAAATTCGAGTATTTCTACTTTCCTCCAATCATATAAGTTATGATGTATATTCATCTCTTAATTTTCCCCAGATTTACATGTAAGTTTGAGTCATTTCCAGTACACATTTTGCTAGTTTTCATGTATGTACCTTACACACTCTGTGGAGCCATAATTTAGTCAGACTGAGATTGGAATGTGGAACAAGTCGTAAAATACAGTTATACAGTACAAAGTATTATAAGTATTTCACATACTGTATTCTGATGTTACACAGAATTCATTGTATCAGAAAATAATAAGGTGGATCATTCTGAAATGGTAGAAATCCATCATAAAAATAGAAGGACTCTGTAATATAAACACTTTCTTAATGATGCTTTAAATTGAGCCTATTCATTCATTAGATTTCTGACTGTACATGGCAAGCTGTTAAATATGTTGATGCCAGCTTAGTATATCCACTTCTCATAACTTGAAAGGTGGGCACTTGGTCTGTGAAGATGGTATTTATTCTTTGTATTATTACTGTTAACTGCTGAATTTTAAACTTTTCTGTGGTTATTTACAATCAAATTTACAATGAAAATATGTATTCAAGTGGAAGAGGTAAAATATCTGATCTCTACAGGAGACCATTTCTGGGTTTTACATCAACCATGAATGTAACAGTTTGCTCATGTAGAGTATATATCTGTTTACCATGAAACAGATGAGCCCCAAAAACTTATTACATTTTTTGTACAGAGTGAAAATAGACAAAATGTATTGCCTGTGCTAACCATCTTGGAGGATACTGGGCTGCTTCTAAACGTTTTTCGTGCAATCATTGCTGTGCTATGCAGGAACGTTAACGCCATTAATTCTTAGTAATTTTTGGACAGACTTGCGTACGTGAACAATGTACACCGTGCACTTTATGGAGAAGGATAGTTGTCTGTTCACCATATGCAGGCTGTAGTAGTAAAAGACTGTTGGAATGTGGTGTGTGCCACCACTACCTGCTGCATTGTACTTTAGTCATTTTGAGTTTAGTCTCTTGGTCAGGACACATACACATGTTCAGTAGCAGAAGAGACTTTCCGTCTTCCATAGTGTGACAACACCATAGTTCCTGCTGACTTGCAGTCAGTGTGCTGTTGTCAGTCAGAGAGCTGGTAGCAGAAGGTGCAGATATGTCATTCCTGTTACATTGTTGGAAGTTAAGCTGTTAGGTCAAGGAGTGGTATGTCAAATTGGCAGTGTGTAGACCATCCACGGGAAATGGTGTAGCAGGATCAGAGAAGAAGAAAATTGGTTTCTGCATCATGGTAGAAACTTTTGGAAACCCACTATGCTGTGAGAGCAAATCACAATTTTAATTTACAGTGTTTACATCTGAATAAATTTTTCTTCTCTTGGCATATAAAACAACTGTTGCCAAATAAATACCCCAAAGGGTTACAAAATGTTATTCTTCCATTCATATACTAGTATACATGCTTGGTATGTTGACTTACTTAAAAAATGAGACAAAACAGTATTAATAAAAATGTCATTCATAATGTTATTTTACTCTAAATAAATTAATAAAAGATGTGTTATTTTAAACTAGATTGTGTATCATTTCTGCATTAATTAGCAGAGAGGTATTGTGGATGTCAATAAATAAGATTTAAAATAAATGTTGAGACATGTGATAGGCCAAGCTGACAATGGGTGAAATGACACTTGAGTGTTTATGCACTTGAAATAATGTGACCAACCAGATTTCAGTTTTGAGGTCTTTGCTTTTCTGGGATGTTACGTGTCACTGATTGGTAGTCAGTTACTGACATTGCAGGACAGCGTGTCAGTCCCATCTTCAAGGGTCAAGCAGTCTTGTTGTACCAGCATTTTATTAAGTTTCAGATTAATGCAGTTGTGACAGTTTTACATTTATTTTTTTTATATGTGTGGTAACATTCTTTTATTGCAAGCAGTCAGCAGAAATCTGGTTCTTACCTAAAACATTCCTCTTTCTTTGTGTGTGTACTTGAATTTGGTAGGGGCAAATGCATATTTAAATGTTAAACACAGTTAATTTATTTGTGTTGTACAGTTTTGATACAAAAAGTGTCATGTTCTGTCACAGAGTTAGGCTGTGTGAAAGTTCATTTTAAGTGTACCTTAAACATACACCAGTCCATCTCTGTGCTGCTTATGCTTGTGTAATGTTTTGAGATGTTACAGGTTTGGTGCTGTATGGGAGGAAAGGTAAAAATTCTCACTTTTGTGTTGAAATTCATTATGTTTTGTAGAGTGTGTTTGGCAGTTTGAAGAATTATTTGAGTGGGAAGTCTGGAGACCCAGCTCCTGGGCCTAGCTTCAAGGAGTCAGATAGTTCATCTAGTAATGCTGGAATGACAGTAGCTCCCGGCCGATTAGCTGATACATTGGATAGTTCAAGAGGAAATATTGGCTTAGCGAAGGAAAATCACCCAGGTGATGCCACTGACTTCTTTACAGGAAAACAACTGCATGGCCTTTTGACTTGCATTCTAACATATCCAGTACCTGTAGACCCAAATGTGCGACTTTTTAAACTCTTTTGTGTGAGTTGTTATTTTGTGCTTCCATATTGCTGCACACTTAACAGAGTTTATGAGGTAAGGTGGTATTAACCATGTGTGTTTGAGTTTGATACTAGTGTACAAGTAGTGGAAGTTAGTTGAAAATAGAGCCTCCTGACTTTCTGAAGATGATATAACATACAGCATGACTGTGGGGTGCTGACATTACTGTACCTGGTTAAGACAGCCATAACAATGGTGAGATCTTGTTCTGCCCTGTTTTTTCACATCATCAAGCTGTGCTGTTGATTTGTTTGTAGAATGTTGCTGCTTCATTATATGTCATGTTTCTAGACATATGTTTTATGCTGGATTTCTTCATGATACCTGTTTTTCTTTTCTTTATATTTTGTGTGCATTTCTGTGTGACCAGTCAAAATGTTCATTTTTATGTGCTGTAATGCATAGTACAAAAATATGTAATTAACAGAAAAGCATAACAATATGAATAGTAATACCAACATAGTTTAATAGTGAATATTCAAGTGTTCTGGTATGTAACACCATGTTGATTGCTTCAGTTGATGTTTTGAAGGAACTGTGTGGTTTCATCTTCAGGGTGAAACAGCCAAGTAAGGCATGCTTCATGGACTGTGTGGCCATGAGGAATGAATGTACTGTGATTGGTCAAAACCTTTGTTACTACATATTTACCAGTCAAAACAGCATAACGTCCCAGAAGACTTGGATTTTCAGAAGCACTGCTTTGAGAACCTCACATAGATTAATAGCATAAAGGCCAATGGAAAATTGAACCAGAAGTATTTACAGTTTAAAGTATGTACATGTTGAGGTTATCTGTAATTTTTAATGTGATGTCAGACACTGAGAGTGTTCTACAGTTGAAGGTAAGTACTTGTCATATACTCACTGTACCTGACCTAGAATAATTTATCTCCAAGTGAGTGAGTAACATGCAGTTGTAGTCAGTCAATTATAACTGTCTCTTTAATGTGTACATATACATGACATACATACGTGCACATGTATGCACGCACACGGTTTTGCAGTGCTATATGGCTTGATGAACTTCGAGATTTTTATGTCTCTTTTATCATGCTGTCACATCCAATAGACTGACAATGAAGACACCAAAAGAGGTTCTTTGTCTCCATGTGCAACTGTTTACTGCAGCCCGACTCCAGTATTGGCTCTTCATCCTAATTTTATTTAGTGGTATTTTGTCAGTTGCTTTGTTTGTACTTTAAAATGAATAATTATGTGTTAGTTATGGATGTTGGGTACTGCAGGATGGTGAAGGAATCCCTTGTGACCTACTTTAAGGTACCAACCATCGCTTAGCAGAGGGATTAAAACTGAAAAAACCAACTGGTTTATTGTTACATTTTGAACTGGCTGCCTTAACCTGGAGTGTTATTTAGTGTATCAGAGTGCTCTGATGCTGGTATGGTAAGGTGATGAAAGGTTTTCTGGGAATCTTGAGTAAATGTCTTAAGAGTTCACATAGGCATGACATCTGTTAGGCTGTCCTGTGGCATTTGCTTAACTCTGCTTTGGTCTTAGTAATATGATCTTATTTAATTATTTGCACAGGTCTCAGGATCCGTGATCTTGCTGGAGATGATGACACAGTAAGACAGCCTGACACATCCAGTGGATCAAATGTGAATAAAATTGTAGATAGGAATCTTGAGGACATGTGCACTTCTCTTACACGTCTCAAGGGCCTTGCTGAAGGACTTGGTGACGAAATTGATGCCCAAAATGAAGTTCTAGACCGGCTAAATGATAAAACAGATAAGGCTGACTTCTCCATTATCCGGCAAAATAAGGATATGAACAAACTACTCAAGAAATAATGGCATCAGATCTGCTAGATCCAATACAGGAACTCACCTTGAGGTGTGTGGAAATGAAGCAAGATTAAAGTTCTATAGGAAATGTTTATGGTAATTGTATATTTATTACTGCTTGGTGTATTGCAGTGTTCTACAAACAAGTACACTGTGTGGAATCAAGGTGTCAATTATGTTGATGGAACCAGACACATATTGCGCAGTAATGTACAAAAGCGTTGCTGCAAAGCTTATTTTCAGTGTATTGGAATTATTACTCTATGGAGAATACACACAAACTCCCTTTTTACCTGCACCTGTTTTATTTTGGATATTAAGTTTTGTTGTCAACACCGTCATATATAGAAGTGTTATTTTGATGTTTTGACCCCACCCTAGTTGTATTTTGTGGTATTAGTCAACATTCCACAATTGTTTTATATATATATGTATATTTCAGTTTTATTGATTCCACCAAAGACTGCAAATATTGTCCTGCTCATGTTGTTTACATTAGAACTGCTATAAAAAGAGCTTGTGTAATTGACGCTATGTACTACATTGTAACCAGTTCAACTTAATAAGTACCACTTTTCCAATTTCAGCATATACTGTGTTGTGTGCTGAGTAGCAACAAGTGGCCATTATGTGGGTACTCTTAGATTATGATTTCCTTACCCTTTTTTTTTACAAAAATTGGTTACAAGTTCTAATATTAAATTACACCACCCCCCCCCCCCCCCCCCCCCCCCCCTAATTATTTTCTCTCCTACTTTTATCTTTTTTTTTCTTTTTTTTTT
>Ga0123352_10005736_pt1 | contig 18801 bp, 19 predicted proteins | sample TergutLab28metaG_FD_89700 | JGI IMG/M metagenome (GOLD analysis project Ga0123352, IMG submission 89700) | Labiotermes labralis P1 segment gut microbial communities from Petit-Saut dam, French Guiana - Lab288 P1 | ecosystem: Host-associated > Arthropoda: Insects > Digestive system > Gut ... | reverse complement strand
CGGAAGAATGACAAAACAAACCGGCAAAAAGGCCAGCAAAACAAACCGCAGCCGCTCTCTATTTTGCAGCACAGCACCCAAAAATATACATCCGCCAAATATGGGCAGCGTAACCATAGCCGGAGATCCACCAAAAAACATGGCAATAACATTAGCAAAAGTAAAATAAAAACTAAGGTTAGCAACTGCCTTTAACATGTGCATAAAGCGCATATTTAAATCTCTCCTATCCGAACATTCACATAACGTGGCTAATTCAAGTGGTTGCGCTCCGCAACCACTTGAATTTTTAATTCCCCATCAGGTCTATACATTTTACAAAATCTCTATGTTAAAATAACGCTTGCATCTATTTCAAAAACTGGTGAGCGATATTAATTTTAGGAGGTTAAGATACGCCCTAAAATCCCTCCTGTGGCATTTTATCAAGGACTTTTTTAATCGTCTAAAATTTGCCTAAAAACGGTTATAATTATTTTTTACCTTGACTTCCGTTTTCGGCTTCAAGCATAATGATGCTGAAAAATAATTTATGATAGGTGGTATATTTATGACGATTGAATTAACAGCCGTACAGCGTGATGAAAAAGAAATATTGCGGAATCTTATGGAAAAATATGATTACGAATTTTCCCAATATGGCGGCGATGATGTAAACAAATTAGGGCTTTATGGCTTCGATTATTTAGATAACTACTGGCAAGAAGGCGCAAAGCGGTGGGCTTATTTTATTAAGGTAAACGACATGTTAGCAGGCTTCGCTACAATTGTTGCTGATTATTTTTATTTAGATGACAAAAAACCCGATTATATGATGTCCGATTTTTTTGTAATGTACAAATATAGAAAAGCAGGTGTGGGTAAATTTGTTGCAAATCAGCTCTTTGATAAATATAAGGGCCTATGGGAACTTAACACTCTAAAAACAAATATCCCATCTGTAGAATTTTGGACAAAGGTAGTTGGTGATTATACAGATAACGAATATAAAATTTTACCTAACGAAAAATTAGGGGCAGAGTGGCATAACTTGTTCCTTTTTACAACTTGAATATTTAATCTACTCTAAAGCAGAAATAACCAGCGTTCCACCATCATCCCATTGCTTAAGAAGCATTTCCGTTTCTTGCTTGCTATTCGGTGTAATTACAATATAAGACCTGCCGCTTAGTTTCTTTTTCATTGTGCGTGCAAGTAACGCTTCAAATGTTTCAGAACAAGAGTCAGACCCGCGTCCAAGGCATTCCAACACGGTTTGAAAATGTTTTTGTCCCAGGCCTTCGCCTATATAATGCCAAATATCAACCAAACCATATGTTCTTGCGTTAGTGCTAAAGTCATATCTTATACCCCGCTCTTCCAATATGCGGCACACTGTATGGGCAATTGTATAGCAGGATTCGATTCGGTCATCCCCTACCAATACATCCCGCCTATCCGTTATTTCGATATTAAGCAAAACGCTTATTGTAAGCTCCGTCGTATAGTCAAACGTTTTTACCATCACCTGATTAGCCTGGGCACTTTTTAGCCAAGAAATTGCCTTCATCGGCTCTCTACCAGTGTACTCTCTAAACCCGGCTATCAGCATAGGGTCTTCCATAATGAATCTATTAACAGAAACATTTCCTAAAAAACCGTTCATTATCGTTGATACCCTATCATCTGCCGTATCCGGCGGGTAGACAACAATCTCGTTACGGATTTCTAGATACTCACTGGTTTCATTTATTCCTAAGAAATCACCGCCGCTTAATTTTGCACCGTGGAACACATGCACCCCCCGCATAGGAAGAGACATGTGTATATCATATGTCAGTTTGCGGCGGGGCATCATATATACACTGGTTGTATGTGTTTGTCTGTAAATTTCTGTTCTTTCAACTGAATCCATGTCCCGGGCTATCCCATTAAGAGGTAAGTCATTTACTATTTGTATGTATGAAATAAATCGCCTGCTGTTGTTAGCAAGGGTTGCAATTAGTTTAAACTGTTCTCCAGGCGCAACAAGCCGCTTAGAAGGCGCACAAATATAACTCACGCCCTTAAGGGCGTATTTTTGGGACAATTTTTGGATAACAATTATTACTACAATTGCGATAATCAAAAAAATGAGCATAACATCACCTCAAGCAAAGGAGCTTCATTATATATTTCAAGTGTCTAGTGACGCTAACCACTTGAAATACATCTAAAATCACGGAGTGGGCTCCATTGGCACAACCGCTTGATCAACCATATTCTGCAGCAGTGTGACTGCATTTTCACTTTTAAGGCTGCCCCCCGCATTAAGCCGATGTGCCAAAACAGGAATTGCCATTTCCCGCACATCTTCCGGAATGCAATAATCCCGCCCTTTAAGTGCCGCGCAAGCCTGGCTGGCTTTATAAAGCGCAATTGCCCCACGTGTAGAAACACCTGCCACAAACTGGCTTTCCCGCCGTGTTGCTTCTATTATATCCATCATATACCCAGCAACATCGTCGCTTACCCGGGTTTCTTGGTAATGAGACCGCACAAAGGCTATTTCTTCATCAGACACCATGTGCCTAAGGGATTCTACAATTTCAACAGTAGATGGCCGGGATATAACCGAAAGTTCCTGCTCACGCGCCATATAACCCAAAGACAAGCGCATGAAAAAACGATCCATCTGGGCTTCTGGCAGTGGAAATGTACCATAAGACTCTATTGGGTTTTGCGTTGCCATAACCATAAAAGGCGGCTCTAGTTGCATTGTGTTACCATCTACAGATATTTGGCTTTCTTCCATCGCTTCCAGCAAACTAGACTGGGTGCGGGGTGTCGCACGGTTAATTTCATCTGCCAAAATTATATTAGCAAAAAGCGGACCGGGTCTAAATTCGAACCCTCCGCTTTTTTGATTGTAAAAATTAATCCCTGTTAAATCTGACGGCAACAGATCCGGTGTAAATTGTATGCGCTTAAACACACCGCCTATGGTTTTTGCAAAAGCCCGCAATAGCATGGTTTTACCTGTACCGGGAACGTCTTCCAAAAGCACATGTCCAGAACATATAAAGCAAATAAGTATATTTAATATGATCTCGTCCTTACCCACAATAACCTTTGCGCAATTTTCGATTATTTTTTTACGGTACTGGATAAATTTATTCGCGTCCATTTTGCACATCCTTAACAAAAAATTGAATCTTTCTACATTATATAAGCATAATTTTGTAATTGTCAAATTACGAATCTTGACACATATATTACCATATAGTAGTATAACATATAGAGGTGACAACATGAAAAAATATGGTGGTTTTCTTATATCCCAAATAAGCCGCGTAAGCAGCCGTATTTGGGAGCGTTTACTAAAAAATTGTGGCGTTAACGCCTTTAATGGCCCACAAGGCCGCATACTTTACGTATTGTGGGAACAGGAAAAACTAACCATAACAGATATCGCCCGGCTTACATCTATGGCAAACACAACCCTTACCAGCATGCTGGACCGCATGGAAGCCGAAGGGCTTGTACAACGTATTCCCGACAAAGTAAACCGCAGGCAAATATTTATTTCTGTTACAGAAAAAGCAAAAGAATACCGGGAAAAATATGACCAAATATCTAATGATATGAATGAAATTTTTTATAAGGATTTTTCCGAAACAGAAATTCAAACCTTTGAAAATCAATTACGCAAAATATTAGAAAATTTAAAGGAGTATTCGTAATGTTTAATGGCTTTTCAAATAACACAATCGATTTTATGTGGAATCTTCGTCTCAATAACCGTAGAGATTGGTTTGAAGCAAACAAGGAATTATTCATACAAGATTTCCAAAATCCAATGAAGGCATTAAGCCAAGAAGTATTTGATCAAATATCCGCAGCCTATGGAAAACATGGATTTAAACACAAAGTTTCCCGCATTTACAAAGATGCAAGACGCGTTCGGGACGGCGAACCATACAGATGCAATTTATGGTTTTCTATCGAGCAACCTAGCGAAGAATGGACATCAAGGCCCGTATTCTGGTTTGAGCTATCGCCGGAAAATTGGAGTTACGGCCTAGGCTATTATCAGGCAAAACCAATGACCATGGCAAAATTTAGGGCACGCATTAACCGCGACCCAAAAAAATTTGAACAGCTTATAGCTCCTCTAGAAAAACAAGATGAATTTATCCTTAGCGGAGACGAATACAAACGCAAAAAAGAATCTCCCTCACCAAAAGCATCTGATTGGTACAATAAAAAATCCTTTTCACTAATCCATAGCCAGTCAAATGGGGTTGAGCTATTCTCCTCAGAACTGTCAGACCGCATCGTAACTGGCTATAAATTTCTAATGCCTATTTATGATTACTTTATTACATTAGATTCCGACCCTGACCCAATAGAAAGGTACTAGATTATTACTATATGCGAACAAATCCCATATTTACAGGCAGGAGCAAAGATATTGCTCCTGCCTGTTTTTTTCAGTTGGTAAGAGATTCTTACCAACTGAATGCAAATAAAATATTTTTTTCTCTATTGACAGCATATTTTCATTATGGTATTGTATGGCCAGTGAGTTAAGTCATTAACCATACAATCAACAATATAGCAATTATAGCGAGGTGAAAGAGTTGAATGACAGCCAGCCAATTTTTCTACAAATTATGGAACGAATCGAAAGCGACATCATTACCGATGTGTACCAAGTGGATAACCTAATTATCTCCACAACACAAATAGCCAAAGTATATTCTGTAAACCACACAACCGCCGTTAAAGCCATTAGCAAATTAACCGATGCAGGTATTCTTTATAAAAAAAGAGGCATTGGAATGTGCGTGGCAGAAGGAGCAAAAGAGAAAATAATAAAACGCCGTAAAGATGCTTTTTTAAACCAAACAATTGATGCACTAATAATGGAAGCCAAAACATTAGGACTTTCGTTGGACGAGTTAATAAGCGTAATTAAAAACAAAGAAGGAGCGCAAAAGCTATGATTAAATTCAAAAATGTAACAAAAAAATACGGCCGTGCAATTGCCATCAATCGCCTTTCACTAAACATCCAAGAAAGCGGGATTTATTGCCTGCTTGGCAGAAATGGCGCAGGCAAAACTTCGTTTATGAAAACACTGGCAGGGCATATACCCTATACAGACGGAGAAATTATAGTCAGTGGCAAAACAGTTTCTCCCGGAAAAATGCCAAATTGCGTCAACTATATCGAAAGCGGCAGCGTACAGTTTAACACCCGGGTATCAACCCTAATCGACACAGCCTCTAAATTACAACCTGATTTTGACCGTGATTTCGCCCTAGAAATGGCAGAGCGGTTTGAACTCGACACCCGAAAAAAGTTCAAACGCCTATCCTTTGGTATGAAAACAATGCTAACAGCAATTATTACCCTTGCAAATAAATCAAAGGTTATTCTTCTGGACGAACCCACCCTTGGCTTTGACGCGATTATGCGCAGCCAATTTAATACATTATTATTGGAAAGCTACCAGCAGAACCCCCGCATAATTATCATATCCACACATTTGATTGACGAAATAGCAAAAGTAACACAACGGCTAATTATCATAGATAAAGGAAAAATACTTGTGGAAGCAGGCATTGAAGATATTGACGAAAAAGCCTATACCCTATCAGGCTCGGCAGCGGCGATTACCCCCTTGCTTGACGGACTTAACTGCATAGGAAAAACCCTAGCCGGAAGCGTAATGGCAGCACATATTTACGATAACAGAATTGCACCAACAGAAGGTGTGGCCATAGACCGTTTAAGTTTACAAGATTTCTTTATTAATATCGTAGGAGGAAACAGTAATGTATAAAAACACTTGGGCTTTAGCAAAAACAAACCTTAGGCATTTACAAGTGCCTTATGTGCTTGTTGGGATATTAACAGCAGCTATCGCAATACAAACCCTGGTAATGATCATTCTTGTGAGTAATGGTGTTGATGTAGGCGGATCGCAAATAAGTTTCGGTAATGCTTTGTGGCTGATACCCTTACTGGCAGGGATATTTATTCCCGCAAGAAATTTTCGCAGAATCATAAACCTAGGCGGTAAACGCAGAAATTTTTTCTGGGGCAGTTTGATGGCCTATGGTGTATTAGCTGGGGTAGTATCACTCGCTAATATGATAATCTTCTACACAATCGACCGTCCTATCATTAACACCGAATTATTTCATCCATTTTCCCCTTTTCCTGCGGAATACTTCATATTAGGCGAACCGGGGCATATTGGTGGTATTGCCAACCTTATCGATGTGTTCGGCTGGGTTCATAACGGCCCTATCGTTGCTTTTTTACAGCAATTCGCACTTTTGTTTCTAATCGCAACCTTTGCACATACCCTTACTGCTATACAAGACAAATGGTATGGATGGATTACAAGTGTAGCTATCATTGCTATTATTTCTGTATTTACACCTATCCCACTATTACGAGGGGCATTGGTTTGGTTTTTTAATTTAATAATATTCCACAATGCAGCTGTATTGCAAATTACCGCATGCATTGTAATCGCTGTAGTTATTTACATGATTAATAAACCAGTACTTGCACGAAAGGCGATATAGTTTTAAGGCGATATATGTTGCAAAATAAAAAAGCTTACTATAATTGAAGTGGTGGCGGAGCGCCACCACTTCAATTTAGTTTTAACATCTTTACTACTCTGCATCTTCCTCTGGCAGCAGTATAACAACCGCGTTGCCAAGCTGGTAAACGGTAAGCTTGTCTCCCGCTTGCAAATTTACTTGCTCTCGAATCGTGTTTGGGATAAGTACTCTTCCCATTTCATCAATGGTTACGGTTAAAGAGTTATCCATAATATTTCACCTCCTTCCCCTTTAAATATCTAAACAAACCGAAAGCAGGCAAAAAGCAAAGCGCATAGGTAACGGCAGATAATCCGCCATCGCCTACACGCTTTAATATGTATAAATACATAACAGAATAATAACACGCCAAGAGCCACCCTTTTAAACCAAATAATCACCCAAACTTCCACCGTGCTTGAAGAAGAGAGGGAAATGATGTAAAATAAGGGGACTACAGTAGCAGGTTTTACCTGTGCGGTTAGGCGATGTTCGTGCATCCCTAATGCGCGCCACGTGATGTTTGCTGCATCTCATGGCTGCTGTGGTGCTTTTGTTTCATTACTTAAATCAATTGCCTGCTTAAGGTTTACATAACTATAACATGACCATGGGGTATAGTGCAACAAAAAAGGATGTCCTTCCCACGACAACCCCCATATATTATTGCTACGCTTTAATATGCGTTGTAAAACCATTTTGCCTATGATAAACTCGTTTTTATTAAACAATAAACATACTCATTTTCAGAAAGAAGGTAGATGAAATGCAATGGAGCGAACTATACACAAAAGAAAATGAACCATCTAAAAGTCAAATAAAAGACTTTGTTAACACCCCATTATGGGACAATTTAGATAATCACTTACAGCAAGAATATAATGTAAAATCTAAAGTTGCTTATAGCAGCTGCGCTATGGATAGCGGAAGATGGAAGGGCTGGAACGTAAAATACCAAAAAAGCGGCAAGTCCCTCTGTACTCTATATCCAAAGCAGGGACATATCCAATCCCTCGTACCCGTCAGCACACATAATTTAAGCGAAGTCGAATTAATGTTACCTACCTTCACCGAGTACACGCAAAGCCTATTTAACCAGTCTGCAACAGGGAACCATGGGAAATCTCTGGCATTCATTGTTGAGAACGAAGCGGTGTTACAGGATATGAAGCATATCATTGCTTTAAGGGCAATGAAAAAGTAAATTTGACACTCTGCATGACAGAATTAAAAAAGGGAGTGCATAAAATGATCTTTGAAAATTTAGAACAAAGAATGGCGCAACGCTACATTGATATGTTCCCTCCATTTATTCCAGACGAAAACGCCTCCGTAAGCATATCGGCGCAAGAAGAATTTTACACTATAATGAAAAAACTGTACCGGCTGGCATTTAACGAACCGTTGCTTTTCGTTCCCTCCCTGCACAAAGACGATGCTTATCCAAACCGTTTTGATAAAAAGTCATATGGCAAGCCGGATTTACAAACAACAATGAAGAAGTTTACAAAAACTGTAGATTCTTTATTGCAAACTATGTTTTTCCTTGGACAGGGCAGGGATATAAAGATAAATAAACGGCAGCAAGAAATTTTATCAAAAATTGGAGTAGAAAATGTAGGAACATTACCTGCTGCGTGGGAATGGATGTCAAAAAGGGAAAACGCAAACTTAATAACTTTTTCACATTGCCTATTTAATAAAAATTATTCTTATGCTTCTGACATTTATGCACATCTATTTGGAAATGAAGCTTTCAGGAAAATTGAAAATTGGATGCTTGCTCAGGGGTATAAACAATTTAATATTTATGATGTAACAGCCAGTGATTGCAGATTATCATTGACTTACGCAAACCCCATATGGGATAAAGAACGTCCCAATGGCGGCTTCGAGTATAAAATCAAACATACAGGCATATCGGCCAGATATGATTCATTCGTTAAACAACCCGCTGTTATGGGCCTGTGCATACCAAAAGGGTTAATGAAATCCCTCTTACATTCTTATGATTTAATGAGCGAAAGTTTAAAAGAGTTTATTATTAAACAAGCGACAAAGTGTTGGGATTGTCGATTTTGTGTACAAACAGATAAAACCGGTTTACGCCCACTTGCTTATACAATAATCGAACATAAAAAAATAGAATACAAATTATGTGAATACTTTCCTGGCTATAGTTATTGTTGGACAAGCATTACCCCCGACCTCGCTGATCAAATTATTGAAATGCTATCCTTCATGGATAAGTTTGTACCAAACAAGAAAACAACGTAATTCTAATGAAAGGTGGCACATTCCAACATGATGTCAAAACACCAAATTGTACACCTTGGCGGCTGTTTGCGAATAATTAAAAGTATAAAAAAATAATTACAAAGTCTTCCTAATTACCACAATACTATGCACAAGCCCTTTAACAAGTTCAATTTTATCTACACGCTCAACTGTTCCATGTAATTTTGTTATTTTTGGCAATGCCGCTGTCAGTTCTTCTTCAATATTCGGGCCTTTCATTGCCAAGAAAACACCTTCCGGTGCGGTAATAGGCAACGCATACTTTACAAGCTTGTCCATGCGGGCAACTGCCCGGGCTGTACATATATCAAAAGATATTCCTCCACGCGCCAAATCCTCTGCCCGGGTATGCATAACCTCCACATTTGTAAGGCCCAGCTTGTCCACCACACTTTGCAAAAATCTCACCCGCTTACCTACGGAATCTACTAACGTAACCCGCAAATCTTTACGCATGATCCCCAACACCAACCCCGGAAATCCCGCCCCACTGCCAATATCACAAAGCTGCGCCCCTTGTTCAATGTACGGCAAAAGGGTTAAGCTATCAATTATATGCTTAACCGCAAATTCTTCTACATCTGTTATGGCTGTCAGGTTCATGTGCTTATTCGTTTCCAGCACCATTTTTTGATGTTCTTCAAGCAAGCTTAGCTGCTCATCCGTTATTTCTATGCCGTATTTAACTAAATTCATTCCTCTTGCTCCACTCCAAATATCTTCCACTTACCGTTGTGGTCCGGCTGTTTTACCATACGAAGGTGCAAAAATTTTAAACCATTTCCCACTGGATCTTTTACGCATATACTACGGATTATACAGTTTTTTGACGAACTTACATAAGCCGCCATTTTTACATGCTGCACTTCTGCATCCAAAAGTTCCTGCAGCGCGTTTAAGTCAAGGGCAGCGGAATGTACTTTGCTTACAAAAGCCCATGCACTTTCCGGATTAACGCGCACAGCGTCTAAAAAACGCGAAACGACTTGTTGGCTTGCGTCGTACTCCATACGCACAAAGGCAGCCGGTTTTGCTATATTTATTGCGGTACGCGGGATGCGCACCGGATTTGTCATTTTAACAATTGGAAAATTCAAAGGGGATTCCTCCTAGAACTATAGCTATAGCAAAAAATAGAGAAATTGCTATATGTACAAAATGGAGAAATCCTTTCTCCATAAATTATATGCGGCGGTCTGGGTTTGGGTGCTATCGTCCCTTTAAATACACCATTAAAATACTTAAATCTGCCGGGGATACACCTGTCACTCGAGAAGCTTGTCCAAAATTAGCCGGGCGCAAGGCCTTAAGCTTTTGTCTGGCTTCTATTCTTAAACCCTTTATACTTTCGTAATCAATATCCTGGGGCAGGGGTTTTGATTCCATTTTTCTAAAGGCCGCCGCCTGGGCCACTTGTATGGAAATATAGCCCTCATATTTTATTTGGATATTCACCTGCTCTAAAACCGCATCCCATATATATTTTGGCATGTTTGCCGGGGGGGTTGCCGCTTCTATAAATGGTATCATATCATAATAATTTATTTCTGGCCGTTTTATTAGGTCGGTTATTTTCGCTCCCGACTGTAAAAGCGTAGTTTCTTTTTTGGCCAACACGCTATTTACTGCGTTTGGACCTACTGTTATAGAAGAAAGCCGTGCTATTTCCCTTTCAATTGCATTTGCCTTTTGGATAAACATATCGTATCTTGACTGCTTTATGCTTCCCGAATGGTACGCTTTTGGCGTTAAGCGCAAATCCGCATTATCCTGCCGCAAAAGCAGGCGATATTCCGAGCGGGATGTCATCATTCTATAAGGTTCTCTCGTTCCCTTTGTAACAAGATCGTCTATTAAAACACCGATATAACCCTCTGCCCGGTCTATTAAAACATCCCCACCGGCGGCGTTAAGCCCTGCAACAAGTCCCTGAGCGGCGGCCTCTTCATAGCCGGAACTACCGTTAATTTGCCCGGCAAAATACAATCCCTTAATATGCTTAGCCTCAAGACGCAAATTAAGCTGAGTTGCATCTATACAGTCATATTCTATGGCGTATGCCGGACGCATAATTTCACAGTTTTCAAGGCCGGGAATCGTGCGATACATTGCAATTTGCACCTCTTCCGGCATGGCAGAGCTCATGCCCTGTACATACATTTCATCAGTGCTTAGCCCTTCCGGCTCTATAAATACCGGATGCCTATCCTTATCCGCAAAACGTGTAATCTTATCTTCGATAGATGGACAATAGCGCGTCCCCGTTGCGGTAATTAACCCACTGTACATTGCCGAACGGTGAATAGACTCTCGGATAATACCATGGGTTGTTTCGTTTGTGTAGGTCAAGTAACAAGGCACTTGCGCACGTATTATATTAGAAGGATCTGTTTCGAAGGAGAATGGCACAAGCCTTTCATCCCCCGGTTGCATGGACATTTTAGAAAAATCGATACTTCTCTTATGTATTCTGGCCGGTGTACCTGTTTTAAAACGCAGCAAATTAAAGCCCAAACCAATTAAACTTTGGCTTAAATTTGTAGAAGCACGCAAGCCATTTGGCCCTGTAGACGTTACAGTTTCGCCATATAAGCAGCGCGCATTAAGATACGTTCCCGTGCAAATAATAACCGCATCACAAGCCATAACCATGCCGGATTCTGTTTTGGCCCCGGTTACTTTGCCTTGTTCGGTTATAACGTCTACAATTTCGCCTTCTCGTAAGGAAATGAGGGGCTCATTTTCCAAGGCTTGCTTCATATATGTCATATATTGCTTTTTATCCGCCTGGGCCCTAAGCGAATACACAGCAGGGCCTTTGCTTGCGTTAAGCATACGGCTTTGTATAAAAGTTGCGTCTATTGCCTTGCCCATGCGGCCGCCAAGTGCATCAATTTCCCGCACTAAGTGGCCCTTCGCACTTCCCCCTATGCAGGGGTTACATGGCATAAGGGCTATACTGTCTAGGCTTAGCGCAAAAAGAGTTACTTGATGCCCGAGGGCAGCAGCGGCAAATGCGGCCTCGCATCCAGCGTGGCCTGCACCTACTACGATTATATGATTCATGATTTCTGCTCGATTCAGTTTAGATTTATTACATTATAACAAAAAACTAGATTGATGTAACCCAATAACTCTTCCCAACCTTATCCCTAGCCATAAAACCATATTGAATTAAGTATCGCCTAAGCGTTACAAAATCTTCATAATAACGTTGCAGTATTCCATTTACCTCTTTTTCCGAATAATTTTTACCCTGCTGAAAATTTTCCATTATTTTTTGCATTATTATTATTTTCCTTTTTTCTTTTGCTGGGAAATTTTTAATCTTTAAATCTCCTCTTTCATCAAAATATCTGTCTAAAACTTCACTTTTTTCTTTCTCCGTTATAGCAAAACGTTCATCGATACACGTTGCACGCGGATGGAAATCCACCAATTTTTCATCACTTTGTTTGCGGTCCTGTTTTGCTTGCTGCATTTTTTCCTCCATTAATTCTACCAGGGTGATCAATATTTTAGCCTGCTTATACTTTTCACGTATTGCAAAGCGTTGGTTGCGTATTGTAGAAATGCTGTTTGCCCCTGTAATTTCTACAATTTCCTTGTCTGTATGTCCCTTATAAAAAAGCTTCGCCAGTTCTGTATGGCCGTCGGATAATCCCGTATACACACGCCCAAAACCTAAATAGAATTCAAAAATGTCCGCATGTGCTGTTTCAATATGGGTTTCTACTGCTTTTTTCGCATCGAAAAATGTATCGTTTATTTGGTAAATTACCCCCTGAGTGAATGTTGCGCTACACAATAGGCAAGTGTACATACCGTTTTGGGTTTTATAGCCTTGCTTTAGCTCGTCAGTTGTTGAACTCCAAAATACATTTCCATCCATGTTTACCTCCCATGGGTCAAAAGGGAATGATTACATCCGCATTTGACCTCAAACCAAGCGTAATGTGGCTTTTCTACATTTTCATACTTTTGCAATTTTATTTATTATATCTATTATATTTATAGATGTCAAATCATTACATCTTAAAATTAATCGTGAAATCGCAATTGAGTCGCCACTACAATTCACTTTCACAAAATTCAGTTGGTGGCGAAAAGACACCAACTGGATTTTGCAACTGCGTTATAAAACGAAAAAAGACACCGCAGCTTTAATAGCTGCGATGCCCTTTTGTAGCATCTGTAATTAGATTTCTTCCAAATTACTCAACCATTGTCATGTATCTAAAGAACGGTCTGGAGTTAGCATCTATTTCAAAGCCAGCTATGCCATTGGTTCCCCAGCTTACAAGTGGGTTACGTATAAATACCCATGGTGCTTCGTAAATCAAGATTTCGGTTACTTCCAAGTAAATGGCATCTCTTCGGGCAGGGTCTGTTGAGCGGCGGCCTTCTTGCAGCAACTCTTCTACACGTGGGTGGTACCAGAAGGTACGGTTACCTGGGTCACCAAATTGCTCTCTTGTAAACAGTGGGAAAATACCATAGTCTGCATCCATGGTAACTGTTGTCCAGCCAAGCATAAACAGGTCATGTTCGCCAGCAGCAGTCATATCAAGGTATGCGCCCCACTCAATAACTTCTATTATTACATCAATACCCACTTGCGACAAGTAGAACTGTACAATTTCAGCTGTGGTCGCACGTGGTGCATTTCCGTCATTTGTCCAGAAGCGGATAGAGAATCCATCGCCAAAACCAGCTTCTTCAAGTAACGCACGCGCACCATCAGGATCAAATGGTAACGCAGACACGTTATGGAATGGGCTGTGTAATACATTGGCACCTACAGGGCCTCTTGCTTGTACGCCCAAACCTTCATAAGCACCAATAATAATACTCTCAACATTAATTGCCTTTGTTATTGCTCTGCGTACACGCGCATCACCTAATATTTCGTGCTGTGCGTTAAAGCCGATATAGTCTATACCAAGGCCATAAAATTGAGTCATGCCCAAATGCGGATGGTTTGGCATATCAATAACGTTTAATGGTGCAAGTCCCATTGTATTTGCTTCACCAACTTGCAACATTGCAAAGCGTGTTGCAGGATCTGGCACAACCTGGAATGTTACGCCATCAAGTGCAGGACGAGCGCCCCAATAATCTTCATTTCTCAAAATAAGGGTGTAGTCACCGCCAACACGACGCTCAAAGCGGAATGGACCGGTACCTACAGGTGCGTGTGTTACCATTACAGGATTGCTCCAGCTAAGGCCGCGCGCTTCTGCATATGCTAAAAGTTCTACCTGCCATGGGGCAAGTACATATTCGGTAATTTCTTCTACTAGGTTGTCATCTTCATCATAAATGTTATGTGGGGTGAAATTTTCAATCCTATGCATCACTTCCTGTGCCATAGACGCAGGTGAAATAGCAAAAGCGATTGGGTGAGCCAAATGGCTCAAAATTGGTGTAAATGGAAATTCTAGAACAATTCTAACCGTATGGTCATCAATGGTTTGTACCTCTTCAATCATTTCAATAATGAAGGCGCCCGGTGCAGCTTCTCTTGCGTCTAGAGCACGATCAATGGACCAACGCCATGCATCTGCCGTAAATGGCTCTCCATCATGGAAGTATACGCCTTGGCGTAGATTAAACTCCCAAGTAACTTCATCTATAGGAGTCCAGCTTGTGGCAAGTACACCTACAAGCTCATTATATGGCACCGGTGAAAATTGTAAAAGACCTTCAAACATTTGACTGGTAAGATCCGCCGTTGCAGAATCGTTTTGCCTGATAGAGTCCATATGCGGTGCTTCTGCTCCGGTTACGTGGTTTAATATACCGCCATCAACAGGAGTACCTGCCGGTGCTGCTTGGCCGCCGGGGGCTGCATCGTTGCCGCCTGGAGCCGCTTCGTTACCACCGGTTGCTGCGCCACTTGTATCAGCTGTGCCGCCATCATCGCTGCTGCAAGCTGCAAAAGCAAGCATTGCTACAATAAGTATTGCCACCAAAAACATGAGTCCGAGTGGTCTTTTTGCAGTACGTAACATAAATATTCCTCCTAGCTTGTTATTAGCCTAAATTACCTTCGGCTGTGTGATAGCAACGGTGCATAACTTCCTCTCCGAAATCAACTTTATCCTAAGTATGGAGAATAAAATCTCGTGAGAGGGGTTATGCACCGTTGCCTGATTTAATTGGGGATGATACCATGCAAATGCCATGGTTGCAAGACAAATTTTGATGCATTAATCCTCTTGAAAATTATTGCCGTTGGTAACTATCATAAAAATGCTAAAAAAACCAAATCAAATCTGTACATAGTGTCGATAATGTGGACATGTCAACGCAAACATGTCAAAGAATTGTAAATAAACATCCTTTGTTTGTTTAAAGAAAAAAAGAGAGACTCACAAAATTACAATTGTGTTAAATTATCTGTCAAAATTTTGCTACTTGCACATATTCGCATATTAGGGTATCCTCCCTGATTAATAAACAAAACTTAGAAAGGGATGTCGCATATGGAAACTGCCACACTAATTTCAAAACCAAAGTCCAACAGCCGGGCTGTAAAGTTTCTAAAAAAATGTACTAAAAGCCCTCAGTTAATGGTTGGTGCATCCATTGTGTTATTTTTTGTATTGGTTGCAATATTTGCACCATTAATAGCACCTTATGACCCTCTAGAACAGTCGATCGCACGCCGCTTTCAGGGTTTCTCTTCCGCCCACTGGCTAGGCACCGACAACTTAGGCCGCGATATGCTAAGCCGCTTGATTTTTGGCGCACGTGTATCGCTTATGGTTGGGCTTAGTGCCACGGCAATGGGTGCCTCGGTTGGCATAGTCCTTGGCCTCATATCTGGTTATTATGGAGGAAAAGTTGACACTGTTATTATGAGGTTTGTAGACATACTACTCGCTTTTCCGGGGTTATTGCTTGCACTTGGTATTGTTGCAGCATTAGGACAATCTACATTTAACGTAATTTTGGCCATGTCCGTTTTCGGCGTGCCAACCTTCGCACGTATCGTTAGAGGTTCTACCCTTGGTATTGTAAAATTGGAATACATAGACGCCGTCCGTGCCGTTGGTGCCGGCGACTTGCGTATTATATTTTTGCATATCCTTCCCAATATTGTATCCCCTATTATTGTTCAAGCAACCCTTGGTATTGGTGGCGTAATTGCCGGTTCGGCAACCCTAGCCTTCCTTGGGGTTGGTACACCTCCTCCCACTCCAGACTGGGGTATTATGTTAGCCCAAGGCCGAGAAAGTTTGCAGCTGTACCCACGGCTAGTAATGCTGCCTGGCCTTGCAATTTTTTCTATCGTCATCGGCATTAACCTTTTTGGTAATGGACTAAGAGACGTACTACAACCTAAGAAGCTGTCGTAATTAAGGAGGAGACTATTTTATGCTTATATTTATTATCAGACGTATATTACAAGCCGTTCCTGTAATGATTGGAGTAAGCTTGGCAGTATTTATGATGATGCACCTCATACCCGGTGACCCGGCACGTATTATGGCCGGTGAGGCGGCAAGCCCCTATCAAATAGAAATGATGCGGCAAAACCTAGGACTTAACGACCCACTATATGTACAGTACTGGCGATTTCTTTCCAATGCTGTAAGAGGAGACTTAGGCGTTTCTGTTAGAACGGAAGTACCCGTAGTGAACGAAATTTTTGACGCCCGCTTTGCAATCACTTTTCAATTAGCCCTTGTAGGGCTGTCTGCTGCAGTGCTTATCGGTTTAACCATTGGGGTTATATCCGTAGCATATAGGTATTCTCTTGCAGATATGCTTCTAATGGTTCTCGCTCTAATGGGCCTTTCCATTCCAAACTTTTGGCTTGGAATCATACTCATTAACTTCTTTTCCGTACAGAGAGGATGGCTGCCTATTACCGGCTGGGGTACGTGGCAGCAAATGATAATGCCTATGATAACCCTTGGCATTACTGGCTGCGCGGTTATTGCACGTATGACTCGCGCCAATATGCTTGAAGTCTTAAATCAAGACTATGTGCGCACAGCCTATGCCAAAGGCGTTAACGACCGTGTTGTTCTTTACCGCCATGTACTACGTAACGCCCTTATTCCTGTTATCACCGTTGTAGGGCTGCAATTTGGTGGCCTGCTAATGGGTGCCGCCATTACCGAATCCATTTTTGCAATAAATGGCATGGGCCGTCTAATGCTTGACGCAATAAGAATGCGCGACTTTCCTGTAGCCCAGGGCGCAATTCTTATCATGTCCTTTACTTTTGTAATTGTAAACATGCTTGTAGATATTTCATACCGGCTTATTAACCGCCGGATAGATGTTTAAGGAGGACTTTTTATGGGTGCAACATTTGATAAAACGCTGCCTCCTATTTTAGAGGTAGAAAATTTACACACATCCTTTTTCCCGGAAGAAGGAGAAATTAGAGCCGTAAGTGGAATAGATTTTGCCCTTGGCAAGGGTCAAACCTTAGGCATTGTAGGCGAAAGCGGATCCGGTAAAAGTATTACAGCCATGTCTATTTTACAACTGTTAGAAGGTACTACCGGCGAAATAAAAGATGGGAAAATACTATTCCAAGGCCAAGATTTACTTAAAAAAACCAGAAAAGAAATGATGGGTATCCGTGGAAACAGCATTTCCATGATATTTCAAGAACCAATGACATCCCTAAACCCAACTATGAGTATCGGCAAACAGATTGCCGAAGTTGTAGTTCTTCACCAGAAAAAAACAAAAACAGAAGCATGGGAACGGGCAATAAAAATGCTAAAACGGGTTGGTATGCCTGAGGCAGAAAAACGAGCAAAGCAATTTCCCTATCAATTATCCGGCGGTATGCGCCAACGTGTGATGATTGCAATTGCCCTTGCCTGTAACCCAGAATTACTCATAGCCGATGAACCAACCACCGCCCTAGACGTTACAATACAAGCACAAATTCTCACACTAATGAAACGCCTTCAGCGGGAATCTGGCACAGCAATGATACTCATCACCCACGACCTTGGGGTTGTTGCAGAAATGTGTGACCATGTAGCCGTTATGTACTGTGGCAAAATTGTAGAATACACAGATGTTCGCTCATTGTTTACTGCACCAAAGCATCCTTACACCATTGGTCTATTAAATTCCATACCCTCCCACGAAGTAGACAGCGAAGAAGACCTGCAAATTATCTCTGGTACAGTACCAAACCCCTTCGAAATGTTAAAGGGCTGCTCATTTGCTCCAAGGTGCCCATACGCAAAAGACTTTTGCCATACAGAAATACCGGAGCTCATAAAAGAAGAAGATCGACAAGTGCGTTGTTTTATGCACCAGCCTAAAATTTGGGGAGGTAATAATGTATGACAGGCGGAAAAGTACTTTTAGACGTCAAAGATCTCAAGCAATACTTCCCAATTAAGGGAGGTGTCCTTGGCAGAACGGTAGCACATGTAAAGGCCGTTGACGGTATATCCTTTACCGTAAGCGAGGGCGAAACCGTAGGTATCGTAGGAGAATCCGGCTGTGGTAAATCCTCCACCGGCCGTGCAATCCTGCGTTTAGAAAAATCTCACGCTGGCCAGGTTATTTTTGACGGAGTTGATTTGCTATCCCTTTCCAATAAAAAAATGCGTGAAAAACGTGGAGACATACAGATTATTTTCCAAGACCCATATGCATCATTAAACCCACGGCAAACCGTTTATCAAATATTAAACGAAGCAATGTCCATACAAAAAATAAGCACCCCTGAAAAACGCCGCCAAAATATTATCGAGCTTTTAGCAACCGTGGGTTTGGGCGAGCACCAAATAGACCGCTACCCTCACGAATTTAGCGGCGGACAGCGCCAACGCATTGGTATCGCCCGCGCCTTATCCGTTAGGCCAAAACTTATTGTTTGCGACGAAGCCGTAAGTGCCCTAGACGTATCCATACAAGCCCAAGTACT
>Ga0123352_10005735_pt1 | contig 18801 bp, 14 predicted proteins | sample TergutLab28metaG_FD_89700 | JGI IMG/M metagenome (GOLD analysis project Ga0123352, IMG submission 89700) | Labiotermes labralis P1 segment gut microbial communities from Petit-Saut dam, French Guiana - Lab288 P1 | ecosystem: Host-associated > Arthropoda: Insects > Digestive system > Gut ... | reverse complement strand
CTTACCGTATTTACCACAGCAAGCGTCGGGTTGCACTTCTGCATTGCCCTGATTATGCTGTATTGAAGTATTGACTGGAAATCGAGAGATTAAACTATTTACACAGTTTATTTTACACTCCCTGGTTAGATATCTCGTCGAAGAATACTATCATCATTGCTTACAATCTAGATTAGATTATTCAAGTGTATTAACTTTCTAACTTTGCAAAACATGCAATAATTTCGCCAACAAAATCACTGAAGTTTGAAATAATTGTTCCAAACCTTAGTATCTTGTAATCAGATTTGGCGTTCATTTTTGTTAGTACTATGTATATCAATTAGCGGCTTGCTTACCGTTATCTTGTTGCTTTCTTTTGCTAAATACTTCGCAACCTACACATTCAGCAATAGTTTTTTCTTTAAATGCGTGAAGCACTTCACTTTGTATTTGGTTAAACATTTCTTGAAAAAGACAACGGTTATCCTTGTTGTTTTCGCACACAAAACCCGGCTTCAGACATTTATTAATATACATATCTTTAGTTGTAGCAAATAAAACATCAAGCAAGCTAATATTAGTTGGCTTTTTTACAAGAACATAACCGCCTTTAGAGCCTTTAATGCCTTCGACAAGTTCTGCGTTTTCTAACTTTTTTAAGATTTTGTACGCATAATTAACCGGAATCTTCTCTTTATCGCAAATCTCCTTAACTGTCATCATGTTCATATGAAAAAGCGCACAAATTGTTCGGACTGCATAATCTTGCTCTTTAGTAATAAACATAATTCCACGCCCCATGTTATTTGTTTAAAAAATGGGCGGGACTTAAAATCTTCCACCCATTAGATTATTTATTTGCTTCATTAATTGCCAGTTGAGCTTAAAAACCTATAATCCATAGGCTTCGGCGGCTTTTGTGGTCCTCTGCAGTTTTCGTTTATGAAGCTTGGATAACTTCCTGTGTAGCATTTTGTGATGCCTCGCCTTGCAATATTCTTGTTAGTAATGGTATAGGTGAAATTGCCAATGTTCTATTCATAATGCCTTCCTCGATTAGAGCCTCGGCAAGCTTTTTCAGTGTTTTCCTTGCTACCACTAAGCGGTTCTTAACTGCGTCTAGTTTGCTTTCGGTAAGCTCCGCTATTTCTTTTACGGTTTTTTCCTCTAAGTAGAAAAGAAGTACAGCTTCCTGTTATTTGACCGACAGTGCTTCTACTAATTTTGCAATTTGATTTCGCAGCTCCACGTTGTCAAAGGATTTTTTCGGAAAAAATTCGGTGTTATCTTCAAATAAAGATGTGCCGTAATCTTCAATATCCTCCGCATCGGCCCTAGATTTTGTCCTGTGAAAATCAATGCAGGCACCCCCTCATCGTTTGGCTAGAAACTTGTTAAAAGCGTCGGGGTGATACTCTGCGGCAGATGGATTAGATAAATTTTTGTACAACTTAATAAATATCGTTTGCATTACATCGCCTGCATCCTATTTATTGCCTAAAGCTTTGTAGCAGTGGTAATAAACAGTTTTTGCAATTGCGTTGTACAATTCCTCAAAACCCTCTTTACTTTTTCGGGTTTTCTTCACTAATAACTGCAAGTTCTGCATTTAATATCCGTACATACATCTAACTATCGAAATTATGGTTTGGGTTGATAGCTTTATTTTTAGTTTTTTGTGAAAGATAGATTGAGAGCAGTTACCAATGTTCCTTCTTCTGCTGTAGTAAATATTTGTAGTTAGTACTTATTAAAAACAGAAAGGAGATTGTTTCTACAAACAGTGGAAAAACTACTAGAAATCAGTTCAATCGAATCATTTAGTGCTAAAGAAAGAAGTAGGCTATAAATCTTGCAGGAATATATTGATGCAATGCAAATTTAATAATCTCAAAACTTCAAGTTTGTAGATGTAAAATCACATATCCAACGTAGTCCTGCAATTTTCATCATTGGTAACCACTATCAATCTATCTTCATTATATATTGTCTGCACCAAGTTAAAAATTAGTATAAGCTTGCCGATTGAATATTTTCAAATTAATACTAAAGAGCCAAATCGCTATTTTCCGCCATCCACTCTATGTGTTTGTTGACATACTCACACTCTTATAGTGCTTTCGCATCGTCAAAATCAAAAAGTTGTCTTGGCAAAAACTACCTAATAATAGTGACTATTTTTTACTACTATCCTGTTAGGCTTCCTTTCAGCATTTCATCCCTTAGTAATGAATCAAGATAGCCAAGCACTCGTCCTTGATTATGAGGGGATAGTTTTAAGTATAATTCCATAAGACCTGTATTGGCGTCAATTCCTGATGAGAGATTATCTAGCTCGTTCATAGGGGCTTCGCTATGTAGTGGTACTACTTGAGTTTGTTCTAAATCGGTATGTAATTCATTGAAATTATCATTTTCCGAACCAATACCGTCTTTCAACCAAGCCAGCGATACATTAAAGCGCTCTGCTACTTGAATGAGCGTAGTCCATTTGGGTATACGGTTATTTTGCTCCCATGCACGCACTGACTTTTCTGATACACCAATTTTTCTGCCAAATTGAAACTTAGATATTATCTTGCCTGTGCTTTTTTCACGTAGGAACTTTATTCTGTCGCCAAATGTAGTGGCAGACCAATCAACAATGTTTTCCGTAGAGGTTTTTGGTGCATCTTCTGTGGTAACATTTTTAGCGAACATCATGACACCGTCTTTGAAGATAATTTCACATTCTTTAATGACAGGGTTAGACAATTCTGTTTCTCCTTCTTTTAGTGCTTTTATCTCTTCTTCTGTTTTTGTAAACCAATACATCGGAATGTCAAACTCATTGCAAAGTTTCTTAAGTTTAGAATTAAGTGGTCTTTGCTTGCCGTTTTCCCAATGGCATACTGTGTTTTTATGTGTGCCTATGCGTCTACCCAAGCCCCATTGCGATAGGTTAAAACTTTCCCTTAAAAGTTTAATCCTTTCCGCCAATTGCTCATTCGTAAGCATCTGTTTCCCTTCTTTCAATTAAATGATAATCTTAATCATTACAGAATCGTTAGCAGGCCATCAGGGGCGCAATTTTTGCATGGCAAACTACCAGCTTTTACTGACGGTGCCGGACCTTTCTATACTGTAAGATACCGAACCGATTTGGATAATTCTAGGCATGTTATAGCTACTGACATTCCAGCTAACAGGCCTTTTTGCTACACTTCAGATTTTGCTTTCTTCTTCCTACCAACTGCAAACAATACAGTCGCAGACAAAAGACCCAAAGAAGATATCATAAAACCATATAAGTTATGATTATCTTCTTTTTGTGGGTTCGGGCGTGATGCATTATTTGTGCAACCGGATCTCTGCAGTTTCATCCGGAAGAAGTTGAGCAAAATGAACAGTCACTCTTCCGTTTACATAGCCATAGGTTATGGTGTTTCCGTCTACCGAAAGACTTCCGGGCACGAAACTAATAAGCTGCGTATCTAAATAGTCAAACACTTCAAAATCCATCATAGGGGTTGTGCGCCGTTGTTTGTGACTGAGATTAGGTATCCGTAGGTATCACCGATATAAACCTGTGAATGTGTTGCAGATTTTTCAATTGCCGGATCGTAGGCGCTTTCAACGCTTAAAGAAAAACTAACAACCGCTTGTTGGTCCCAAAAGAAGCCACTCTTGGGTGGAGTTGGGGGCACGACGTTAGAAATTTCCAGGCTTGTTGCTGGTATAAAATCAGTAAGATTTACACCAAAATGCTGAGTCACTGCCGCCGGAAGATCTTGAGTAGCTCTAACTGTTCCAACTAAAGATATAACAGCATCATCGTATTCCGGGATCACATCCTCGCAAACTGTAAACTGAACTTTCCAAGAAAATTCAGTTGCGCCGGCTTCTGCTAAAAAATTAGCTATCTGTACCCGGAATTGCCAAAAAACCTATATTGCAATCATAATTTCAGCTTTAACAGCAGGATCGTCGACTATAGTCGTACCATCGGCAAGCGTGGTATTGAACACGCATATATACAGCAATATCATCGGCTGTAATGTAGTTGGCTCACTCATAGGTCATTACCTTTCTAAAAACGAGTTTGAAGCGAAGTTGATTGATAGCGATTTTCAATGTTTCTTGCGTCTGCAATGCTTGATGATAGTTTATGGCATAGAAAGGGAGTATGCAAAACTTCTGCATTATAGGACACGAGACACCTATCATTGATAACCACTATCAATTCACTTTATTTCAAGGAGAAAAACAATGTTTGCCCCGCCCACTACATGGGTTTATCCACAGGAAGGAGCAGGGCAATACATTATTTTATTTGCGTACAAGCTTAATGTTAAATGCTAAATGTGAATTTAGCCGATTGCTTGCTTTTTCTTGAACTTGCCGAATATCAAAAGTGCGCCAAGTTATAGTGCCAAGCCTGCCAAAGATACAATTGTGGCTACTCGGTTAAAATCATCACCTGTTTGTGGGTTTTTGCGGCCTGTCGTGATTGTGGTGTCATCCGTGTCTGTTGTTGTGGCATGGTTCGTAGTAGCGTTGTTGTCTGTTTCGTAAGTTGTTTCATACGCTTGTTGGTTGTAGCCATCTGTAGGTGCTTGAACATTTGGTAATGCCTCAGCAGCGCCCGGTGCATTTGGCTCTTGTGGTGGTGCAGGGGTTGGTGAAGGTTGCCCTGGAGTCCACCAGTTGCCGCCGCCATTACCGCCGTCTCCGCCACCTCCACCGGGCGGTTGTACAACCGTTGTGGTGGAAGAATCATCACCGCCAACACCCGGTATGCTTGGTACATCCACCGTTGCAGTGTTGGTGATAGCTGTACCAACTGCAGCATTCACCGTTACGGTAAAGGTAATGGTTACAGAAGCCCCCGGTGCAAGGCTTGCGATAGTCGCATTTAACACTTGCCCTGTAAAACCTGCTGTTACCCCTGTAGGATATTGAAGATTGCGTGGGTTTTCAAGCTGTGCCGGTAGATTGTCTGTGACCACCAAGTCTGTAAGGGTTACGTTGCCTGTGTTGCGTACAGTGATGGTATAAGTCAACGGTGAGTTTGGCTGTACGGTTGCAGGGGCAGATTTTGTGATTTGTACTGCCGGGTTTGGCGTTGGGTCTGTGCCTCCGCTGTTACCGCCGCCGCCTCCACCGGGCGGTTGTACAACCGTTGTGGTGGAAGAATCATCACCGCCAACACCCGGTATGCTTGGTACATCCACCGTTGCAGTGTTGGTGATAGCTGTGCCAACTGCGGCATTCACCGTTACGGTAAAGGTAATGGTTACATAATCCCCCGGTGCAAGGCTTGCGATAGTCGCATTTAACACTTGCCCTGTAAAACCTGCTGTTACCCCTGTAGGATATTGAAGGTTACGTGGGTTTTCAAGCTGTGCCGGTAGATTGTCTGCGACCGCCAAGTCTGTTAGGGTTACGTTGCCTGTGTTGCGTACAGTGATGGTATAAGTCAAAGGTGAGTTTGGCTGTACGGTTGCAGGGGCAGATTTAGTGATTTGTACTGCCGGAGCCGGTGTTTCTACAACGGTTGTTGTGGAAGAATCTTCGTCATTAACACCCGGTATGCTTGGTACATTTACCGTTGCAGTGTTGGTGATAGCTGTGCCAACTGCGGCATTCACCGTTACGGTAAAGGTAATGGTTACAGAAGCCCTCGGTGCAAGGCTTGCGATAGTCGCATTTAACACTTGCCCTGTAAAACCTGCTGTTACCCCTGTAGGATATTGAAGGTTGCGTGGGTTTACAAGCTGTACCGGTAAGTTGTCTGTGACCACCAAGTCTGTAAGGGTTACGTTGCCTGTGTTGCGTACAGTGATGGTATACACCAGTGCCGAATTTGGTGTTACTGTTGCCGGAGCGGATTTTGTAATTTCCACCGCAGGATTTGGGTAAGTGAAGTTAATGTCATAGTTGTTTAAGGTATGGCGCATGGGTGGTGTTGCCAGTAAGCCAGGTACGCCGACTGATGGGCCGTTGCCAGTAGCCGGTAAAGCAATATCTGTTATTTCAGGGTTGGTTGGTGGCAGATATGCGCCGTTACCCGCTGTATTACCGGCAAATACTACAGTATCAGCTATAGTAAGGTTACTGTACGCATTGGCAGATAGAGTGCGGTTGTAATCGTGGGCTACTGTCCATATACCACCGCCGTCTCGGTTTGCGTGGTTGTTAACAATGCGACCAGCTGTTGCCGTGAAAATAGTATCTATATTTTGAAGATGCACACCACCGCCATACTGGAAAGCATCATTGTACTGTATCGTAGGTGGCTGATGCAGAGGATCGCCATAACCAGGCTCTCCATTTTGGGGCATACGCATGATGAAAGTTCCGTACTCAAAACCGTTACCTTCGATATTAACACCACCGCCCACACGGCTTTCGTTGCCTTCTATTGTGCCACCGGTCATGACAAACTCACTTGTACGTGCAACTCGAACACCGCCGCCATGCCCGCTGCCACCGCCAAAAACACCATCACTATTATGGGCAGCAAAGTTTCCACTAATTGTACCGCCATGCATTAAAAATCTAGTTACATTTGAATTAGCACTATCTAGTATTACTCCACCGCCATTGCCACGAAGAGTCTTGTTGCCTAAGATTACACCATCATACATGATGAATGTAGAGCCATTCTGTGCTCTCACACCCCCACCGTGATTAATTGACTCGTTGTAAGTAATCATGCCGTTGTGCATCGTGAAAGTGCCATGTTCTCCGTCCGTGCTTACACCACCAACAATCCACGCTCTATTATTTGAAATTTCACCATTGTGCATGGTAAAGCTGGCATTATCCGCAACAGCAACGCCACCAGCACCTATTGCATTGGTAAGAGGAATCTCATTACCATAGTCATCTATTTGCACGGGGTTATTATTTGTTATAGTGCCACTATTCATAATAAAGTGGCTACCTTCCCCTACAACACTTACTCCGCCGCCGTAGGAATTTGATATATTGTTTTCAATAACTGAATTGTCGTTCATGATAAAGACAGCATGATTAGATAAACGAACACCACCGCCACCACGTTGTGGGTGAGCACCTGATCCAGGAGGCGAAAATGTTGCCTCATTGCCTACAATCTTGCCGCTGTTCATGGTAAAGATAGAGCTGTCACCATCTACGAGTACACCACCGCCGTCAGCTGCTGTGTTGCCACTTATCACCGCATATGCCCCATTCATAGTGAAGGTCCCGCCGGCATTAACAAACACTCCACCGCCATTAATTGCCGTGTTATCTTCAATACTCCCACCCGTCATGGTAAATATACCGTTAACATGTACACCGCCACCGCTAAGGGCGGTGTTGGATTTAATCGTGCCAGCTGACATAATGAACTCGGCAAGACCACCATGAATCAACACGCCTCCACCACCGCCAATGACAGCTTCATTATTGCGTATCACGGGAGACTGGTGATTAGATTCCTCAAAACCAAACTCCCCATTTACAGGCATACGCATGGTGAAAAGTGCAGGGCTTCCCTGACTTGCCCAGGCTTCTGTATCAACACCTCCAGCGATGTTGGCGGTGTTATTTTCAATGACGCCGCCTGTCATGACAACCTCACCCATTACATTTCTAACTCCACCGGCATGATTGGATGCTGAGTTATTGCTAATTACTCCACCGTGCATAAATAGCCTTGAAGGAGGGTTTACCGCTGCACCACGATTTATTACCACTCCTCCACCATTGCTACTGGCCTGGTTTCCTTCAATATTTCCTCCTAGTATGGTAACTTCAGAACCATTCAAGACATACAAGCCACCCCCATAAACAGCAGAGTTGTCTCTTATGGTGCCGTCTCTCAATATGATGTAAGCGCCATTCATCGCATATACGCCGCCACCACTAGTTGTTGCAGTGTTGGATTCGATTGAACCGTTAGTCATGGTGAATGTTGCACCATCGGCTGCTATACCACCACCAATATTAGCTGCATTAGCTTGAATTGTGCCGCCATTCATGTTGAAAGTTCTATTGCCAGCAAATACACCACCGCCAAAGCGTGTAGCTGTATTAGCATATAGTCCCCCTATAGTGCCACTATTGATTGTAAGAACACCAGCACCACCGCCACGGGCATATATACCACCACCATATGTGGCAGTATTTCCACGGATGATTGTATTATTGTTGATGGTGATGTCTGTAGCACCCACGCCGCCTATACCACCACCAAATATAGCTGTATTTCCTTCAATTATACCACCGTTTACTGTGATAGAATTGGAGCCGATACTTTCAATTCCGCCACCCATACCATGTCCCGCTAAAAGACCGTAAGCTCTATTTCCAGTAATTAGACCATTTTGCATTGTGAAGCTTCCGTGGGTGCCACCCATACCAACTCCGCCGCCATTGTTAGCAGCCGTATTATTCTCAATGGTTCCATTTGTCATTTCTGCGGTTGCACGTGCAATGCTAAGCCCTCCGCCACCTGCTGCTGCATGGTTACCATATATCACAGCGGTGCCAGACATTTGAAAATGTGCATCATCATGAACGTTAATACCACCACCGCTGTAAGTCAAAGTCCTATTTCCTTCAATTCTCCCACCTGACATGGCAAAAGTTGAAGATCCATATGCAACTCTAACACCGCCGCCATCATTGATACTGATATTATTTTCTACTATACCTTCCGTCATAACGAAAGTGCTACCGTTATATACACATATGCCTCCGCCGTTCCAAGCACGATTATTGCTAACTACACTACCCGAAAACATGTATAAACTTCCGCCATTTTCAACAGCTATACCGCCAGAAAGAGTTGTGTCATCAGCTGACAAAGATCTTGTAAGATGCACATTATCTAGGTACAGCGTACCGCCACTTATAACAAAATGGCGTTGCTCTGCTGTATGCTGGTAAATGGAAAACACATTAGATGCACTGCCTAAAAATACCGTGGTATTCACAGGGATCCAAATTGAGTCGGTGGCCATTATATCGCCTGTAATCTGTATAAATACACTGTCGCGCACATGGGCTTGCACCTGTGCATTCAGCATATCCCAAGTATCTACCTGCACTACAGGCGTACCAAAAGGCACAGGCATAGTTGTATCAAATGCATTGATATCAATCTCTGTCGATACTACATATGCCGGAATTTCTTTTTCGACCTCATTCTCTTTATAAGCATCGTCGCCATTGTCTCCGTATGAGTATTCATTATCAGTGTAATCGTTGTTGTCTATCTCCTCATCCGGTGCTTCTGTAACGTCTGCATAATCAGTGTCGTCTGTATCATAGGTATAATCAAACTCACCCTCATTTTCAACTCCCGATATGGCTATATAAATATCGTTGCTGTTATTGGGTTGTTCAACCAAAGCATCTACGCTATTAGCAAATATAGTAGTAGATATAAGCAGCAACACCATAAAAAGTGCTATTGTTCTTTCCAGGCCTTTCTTAAATCTCCATTTTCTTTTAGACATTTTATCGTTCCTTTTCAAAGTATTTTTTATTAGACTGCGAGCCAAACTCGCAATGACTGTACGGGTAAACCCTTGCTATACTACTAAATAAAATGGAGCAACTCCAGTATAGCAGGCATTTCACCGCCCACAAAATGCTCAAACCTCATACGCCAACCACTGCCATTTTCAAAGGTTGCCCTACCAATTTTGCAAGTCGATTATCCTCAAAAATTGTATTCCACTGACTGAACTCCAGATTAGAAGTAATGGCTATACCTCTCAAGGATTCACCTTCAACTTTATACAGATATTTGACGTATTCTATCTGATCCAACTTTATCACCTTTTTCTCTATCCTTTCTCCTTTTGAGAAGGATTTTTGTCGGTGACTCTGCTTTTGTTAAGGGTTTAAGAATTTTAACTTGAATCCTACGTGCTGCACTTTTAGGGGATTTTTGATGTGTTTTTAAATTATCAAAAACACACTTTCCTCGCGTAGATAAAAATCTTCATATTTTACACCTAGCTTTCGTATAGTTTCGGACATTTTATTTCACCTCCGTAATCTCAATCACTTTTTGTGATCTTTCTATTAATTTTTTTGCCCGCAGAGTACGTTCACTAAGTAGCAAAAACGATTATTGTTTTGTTATTGCGAGCTTGCCATGCAACCCCATACGGGTGAGATTATCTGGCAAACCTACAATAACGGAACCTTTTCGCAACTTTACCTAAAACCGTACGGAAATTTCATCCCGTCAAGTTTTTATCGCTTAACTACTCCTCCCTACACAAAGCGTCAAGGTATCCTAGCAACCTAACCTATATCAATCACTGTTACCCCCTCTTCCTGTTATAAACCTAGTGAATTATGTATAACAAAAGTATTTTGTGTAATAATAATACTAAGGTAAATTGACGAATTTATTTTCGTAAAATTGACACTATTACGAAGAATGGCGGTCAAACCCTTGATGTAACTAATTTTGCACTCCCTGATTGACGGTCGATCGACGGTTTAAAACATTAGGGAAAATTTGTAATGTAAAGATTTATTGAGCCTGTTTTAAGCTTCGCATTGCCTTTTGCTTTTGCTCCATAAGTGGATGAACATATCTGTCAAGCGTTAGTTTTACAGTTGCATGTCCCAAAATTTCGCTTAGTATCTTAACATCTACACCACATTCCACACATCTTGTAGCAAAGGTATGGCGCAGCACATGAAAGTTGATATCCCGCATTTCTGCCAGTTTTAAAGCGGCTTTGAAGCGGTACTGCAGTGTGCGGTTATCTAAATAGTTGTTATTTTCGCAAAGTACATACCCATTTGTTCTATTCATACCCTTCAGCAAACCCGATATTGCTTCTGGCATTGGTACTTGTCTTACGGATTTTGTGCTTTTGGGCTTGTCCACTATCACCTTTGTTTTGCTTCCTGTTATCTCAAAGGTTGTGATACGTTGGATTGTGTGGTTTACATTAATAAGGTTCTTATCAAAATCTATATCATCCCACTTAAGCGCACAAACCTCACCAATCCGAAGTCCTGTATAAAGCGAAAGCATAATTGCTGTGTGTGTGCTTTCTCCAACCTCTTGCGATATACTTTCAAGCCGCTTTTGCTCCTCTCGGTTTAAAACCTCTACCTTAGCTACTGAAATAGTAGGGACAATAACATCCTCGCATGGGTTTGACTCAATTTCTTTAAAACGCCTTGCAGCCTTCAGGCAAGCTGATAAAACCCTAATTACATTGTGCACTGTTGATGACGATAGCCCTGCTGCGCTTAAATCTGCGATAAAACCCTGTATTTCTAAAGACGATAATTCTGCCAAACCTCTATTCCCTAGCCGCGGCAGTATATGTCGCTTCATATGCCCGTAGTAGTTAGAAAATGTAGATTGCTTAACTGTTGGCTTCGCAAGTTCCATAAGCCAATGTAGTGCCCATACTTTAAACGGTTGCTTAGTGTAAACGCCTACATGGTAATTTTCTTTAGCTGCTTTGGCTTTTATGTTTACAAGTAAGTCTTTAACTACCTTATATTTATCACCATAAACATATTTATAGATATACCGTCCATTGTCACGTTTGCCCACAACACACCGCCCTTCCCAGCGTCCGTCCTTTCTTTTATAAATGTTTTCTCCTCGCCTTGCCATAAATGCATCATCTCCTTATTTATTTTGACGGTAAGTTTGACGGTTCATAAATTTTAAATTATGATTTTTTTCTTTCTTTGCATACTTTTACTCACATATAAGTCTTAATTTGGAAAAAGTTACTCTTGACATTTTTCATAAAAAAGGTATATTTAAAGATAGTTGAAGAAAAATGACTCTTCTGATTCTTCGTAATAGTGTCAATTTTGCGAAAAATATATTTGACAAAGGCTTTTTGGGGATATTTATTCAAAAAAGCCTTTTTTTAATGTGTTGACTATCCATAGGGGTTACTCGTAGAAGCTTTTCTTCAAAAGCTCTTTTTTTATGTATGGGTCACATCGTCCATATTCAGATTATAAAATACAATTCTTTCGCAAATAATGGTGCAACAATTTTTTTTTAGTATAAAAAAACACGTAGTTTATTTCACAAAACTACGTGATGGCAATAACATTTCTACGTTACACAAGAAAATACATAAAGCACCGTTATATTTTTTTTTAGAGAGACATACTATGCCTATAAGAATCTTTTTGAAAGAGGTTTTACTTTTGAGTCGTTGGCATATGGATAGCAAATTACCGACAAATAATTATTTAGACCGCCCTAGAATAAACGCGCTATTAAAGAAAGCTCTCGAAAAGCCACTGGCTGTAATTATTGCGGGAGCGGGCTACGGAAAATCACTTGCGGTTTATGATTTCGTGTCAAAAGGCGAAAATCCTTTTATGTGGATGCAGCTTTCCCGGCTTGATAATGTTAGTTCGCGTTTTTGGGAGAGCTTTATTCATGTAGTTGCGCAGTTGGGGGAAGGGCTTGAACGTGAACTTGCAGAACTCGGCTTCCCCGATACCAAAGAAAATTTGAATAGTTTTATTGAACTGAGAAACAGCTTTGCATCCGACCAACGATATATACTTGTGTTTGATGACGTCCACCTTATCAATAATCCTGCTGTGCTCTGGTTTATAGAACGCCAGGTAAATGAGACGTTAAATGGTTGCACTACAATAATAATTTGCCGCGATTTGCCTATAAACATAGTTAGCTTAGAGGTGAAGGATTACGTATTTCATATAAACGAAGAAGATTTAAACTTCACAGAAAACGAACTTGGAATTTACTTTGACCAGCAGGGACTGTCAATAAACCCACAAACATTGCGCAATATCTTTCAAGATACACGCGGTTGGGCTTTTTTAGTAAACCTAATTACGCAGTCGTTGAAAAAAGCGCCTGCCTATTTAGGTTATACCCGTACCGCAGTAAAGCAAAACTTATTTAATCTGATGGAAGAAGAAGTATGGAATGTAGCTTCCGATCAATTGAAGTGTTTTTGGATACGACTATCCCTAATCGAACATCTTTCCATAGACTTGATTTCTATGATGCCGAGCGTGAACGAAGATTTGCTTGACGAATTGATGCAGCAAAGTGCGTATGTACGTCGAGATGATCATATAGGCGCTTATTTGATTCACCATTTGTTCCTCGATTTCCTTCGTACGAAACAGGGTATACTAACGGATGAAGAAAAGCATGAGACATATAAAGTTGCCGCCACGTGGTGCGATAAAAACGATTTTTTGGTTGATGCTATAAATTATTACGAAAAAGTCGGAGATTACGAATCAATTGTATCAATTTTATTTAAGCAATATCAATATCTGTCGTATGACCTTGCACTCCATATGATTGAAATTTTTGAACGCATTCCGGTTGAGTCATTTATAAAAGTTGACCTCTTGGCTGCTATGCATTGTCGAATTTTAAATAGTTTGGGGCGCTGGCAAGAAGCCATTGCGCTTGCAGAGCAGTATGAGCAGCAACTTAAAAAACTACCTGAGGACAATATTCTTCGAAAGCATACATTGTGCTTGATATACTATTTCTGGGGCGTATTACGGATTTTAATGAGTACTACAGATCATCATTATGATTTTGATTTATATTTTAGTAAAATGTACGATTGCCGGACTGTTCCGCCATTAAAAATGGGGCAAATGGCCATAGTTCAAATAGGTCCATGGGGCAATTTAGCGGGTTCTGCTGAACAGGGTGCACCACATAAGTTCATTGAAGCATTACAACACTTATTCCGATGTTTGAATGATTGTTTTGACCACAAAATATACGGCCAAAATGAACTGCTTCAAGGTGAACTAATGTTCTACCAAAGTGATATAAGTGCTGCAGAACCTCTTTTCACAAACGCTATAAAGCATGCTGCTGATTACAAACAGTTTGAATTTATGCACCGTTCACTATTCTATAACATGCGGATAGCTGTTTATCAGGGGAAACTTACAAAGTTCGAATCAGCCATGAAAGGTGTGGAAGCATTATTAAGTGAAAATGATTACTCCCTTCGTTACACCACTTATGATATCGCTCTTGGTTGGTATCACTATCTCTTACGGCAACCAGAAATGGTTCCAAACTGGCTGAAGGAAAAATTTGCGCCATACGGTCATCCAATTGTACTCGAAAACTTTGGAAACCAAATGAAGGCTCGATTTCATTATCTAACAAAGAATTACCGACCATTACTCACCTATATTGACGAAATGAAGCAGCGAGAGTCGGTCTTGTTTGGTCGAGTGGAAATGCTGGCGATTGAAGCCTGCGTGCATTACCAAATGAAAGACAAAAAGGCGGCATTCGATGTTCTTCGAGATGCTTATGAAATGGCGTCACCAAATAATATTATTATGCCTTTCATCGAGTTAGGTAAGGATATGCGAACTCTTACCGCCGCTGCCCAACGTGATATGGGGCTTAGTATTCCACATGAGTGGTTAGAAACAATAAATCGCAAATCGGCCCTATATGCAAAGCATCAGTCGATGATTATTTCCGATTATGAAAGGGAATACGATATTAGCTCTATGAAGGCTTTATCAAACAGAGAAACCGAAGTTTTGCGCGACCTGTGCAATGGGCTTTCTCGCAAAGAAATCGCCACCAAACAAGAATTATCTATCAGTACGGTAAATATGAACGTTACTCATATTTTTCAAAAACTAGAAGCTAATAATTTAGCCGATGTCATTCGTATCGCAACCGGACTGAAATTGGTGTAGATTGCATTGAAACTTGCATGAGAGTGCCCGAAATTTACTACCTTCCCACGGGGTTGCATCATGTGGCGAGCAAGGCGCGATGAAGCCCACGCCGCACTAGCTCGATGGGGCGCTGCCCCATACTATACGACTCTTCGCCCGTCACCGTCCTCGATACCCGATTATTCCTATCATCAAACCTATCAGTACGACGTTCCCATCAATCCTATCCAGAAGATAAGATTGACGATGATAATAGCCAATATAGTCATAAAAGCTATAAAATAAGTGAGGATTGAAATAAACGAATGTGTACGCTTTGTAGACTTTGCAATGTCAAACATCAATATGACTAATGTTGAAAACATAACAGTTACCCCGATAGCAGCGAGCCAAGTATTTACTGTTCCCACGCCTGTTACAAATGAAACAAATTGCACAATCGCTATTTGGCCGATAAGAACACTAGCATACATTATATACTTTTTTCGAATATGCTCTTTCTTTATTGAACGGCCTATATCAAATATTATCATAAGCACTACTAAAATTAAAACGTTTCCTCGGAGCCCTTCAAAACGAGTGCCAATTGTAATTCCATTTAGCCAATCTATTGCAAGGGCTATAACTGTAAGTACCCCTATATAAATTAGTGCTTTCTTTAATACAATGTTTTTCACGCTCATAATCACTCTTTTCATCTTATTTGAGTCTGTAGCTAGACTGCAACCTTATTCATTTTTGTGGTGGCATATCAATAAAATGCCACCACAAAGAATTACTTCTAAAGACCTGTTATTCATTGGAACTCAGACCAATTAAACGATACCCTGACTCCCCCACCAAGAACTGCATACCCACTAGCCCCTACAGAGAATATGACGTCGGAGCTTCTTTGGATGCTTGTAAATCCCCAATACGCACCATCATGCCAAAAAATTGCAAAAGCACACTTCACTTCTCTATCAGGTGCAAATAATATACCATATGTCTGCGCGTTTTCTGCGGACGAAAAAATTGTGACTCCTAATTTCCCCTTAATTTGGTTCTCCACATCTACCGATGCTTCTATCCCAAACCCAGCGAGTACATCTTCAAGTCCATCTGAACTAAACACGTAGGTAAAATGCATAGCAGTCCCTTGTATATTTATTCTAGCAGGTCCTACCTTAACAGAGCCACCTACTCCAAGCCCTGTAGTTACTTCAACGGTTGTACTTTCTACCGCTGCAGACCCAAATGCCGCTCTAATACGGCTTAAGACAATTGTCGATGGCGATGCATTGAGTCCAGATGGATCAGCAAATTTTATAGGATTATGCATTACATAAACATACAAATTCCCTGCTTGTAAAGGTGCCATTGTATAGCGGCTCAAGTGTTCATTCGTTCTTCGTGGGTCGTCGCTTAATTGCATATTGCGAATAGTCCAATGTGGGTCTTCGCTTATGAATCGTCCTAAAAGCGGATTATAAAATCTTGCTCTAAGATATATAAACACTGTCTCCCAGTTGAAATACTCCCCCGCAAACCTGAACGGGTTAGTGTTAACGTCATCTCCATTAAGCTGATTGCCGAAAGCATCATATCTATAAGTATGAATCACATCTCCATTGCCGTCAACCCTCTGCACAACATCCCCTCGGACGTTGAATAGATAGAATCCATGCTGGTCGCTGCTTATCAAATGTCCTAACCCTCTGCGGAACCTATTAACCACAGCCCCACCAGCATTGCGCTCTAGGACTATACTGCCCCTATCCCACAAATGCGTAGTTGTATATCCATTCACCGTTTTAGCGTGGCGTAGTCCATCAGCTCTGTACGTATACACAGCACTCATGCCATCCCGCTCAACCACTACAAGATGATTAAATGCATTATAGGTATGAGTTTGCGTGTCACCGTTAGTGTTTTGTGTCAGTATTCGCATCATAGATGAAGGCTAGGACGGTTCATTATCCGACCTAGCCTTATACTATGACCCATTACATAACAAGAAAATCCCTCAAAGCATTCCTAAGTAGACCTGCAAGAGTGTTTGACCAGCCATAAAGACACGGTTGGCCGCGTCGCCTTAAACTATTACCCAATTAAACATTTCAAACATTAATTCTACATCTACCAAGTTTTTAACTTAAAGGCGGCTTTAGATATAGAGCAATTTCTCTATTAATTTCTTTCGTTTTTAACTGCATATATTTAAGTGCATTATTAAAAACCATATCTTCGTCCCAAAGATACTCTAACAATGTAACTTGCAAAAGATTTTTGATATATTCATCATTACTGTTTGCCATTTCTTCATAGAATTTAAAAATTTTGTTGATCTGCTGTTTGTCACTGTTAATGCGCAAAAGCTCAGTAATATAGCCATTTAAAACATCTCCTAAAAAACAGTGGGGGGGTATATCTTTACTTCCCCAAAGATTTATTTGTTCTTCACAAAGGGATGTTAACTCAGGAAATCTAATCATAAAAACATCATTTATTGTGTTATAGTTAATGCTAAACACACCCTCTCTTATCTGTGCTATATATTAGCTCATTTGAGGCAAACTTAGTGTCCCATTGGCCATTCTCCAACCATGTTAACTGCACCTTGAAGATCTCTCAATAATCTATTTGCTATTTGTAAATCACTTGAAGATAGGTTTTGGCGACTCATAATATTTTCTATATTTCTAATACGCTCTTGTGCTTTTATTAGATGCCTTAAAGCCTGCCCTGTTTGTATTTCATGTTTTAGTGCGGCGGCAGTACCACCGTCCCCAATGTTTGCACCTGGTCTATATAGTTCCTCTATAACCCTTCGAAGTGCTGGGTTCTCAACAGAATTTAATAGCTCTTCTCTGGTATTTGAACCCCTATTTCGCGGATCTTCTGGCGGAGGCGTACTTGCTGTCCCGCCAGCTTGTGTACTAGGAATGCTTGTCGAGCTAGAATTGGCATTACTATCAGCATTATGTATCTGGTCAAGCGCAGCCTGTACTTCGGTAGTAGCTGTCTGCGTTCCACTAGCGGCTGTCGATGGCGCCGTTATCGGCCCAACAACCGTTGTCGGGTTCATAGGTTGGCTTACAGTTGGAGCAGGAGTAAAAATCGCAGATAGCCCTAGACCTACTGCAATTCCATCCGCCCTGTACGTATACACAGCACTCATGCCATCCCGCTCAACCTCTACAAGATGATTAAATGCATTATAGGTATGCGTCTGCTAATTCCCATCCGCATCATAAGCGAGGGCTAGGACGGCTCATTATCCGTCTAGCCCTCTGATTAACCTATTACTCCAGAATGCAGTTCACATGCAAAAATGTTCGCCAAACCACGGTCTCTCTCATATACCTGACAAACCCAAATGCTACTCATCCAACAAAATTGCTTTTCTATACTTTTCCGCAAAATGATCTAGCTTTCCATCCCTGTCATATAGAGCTATAGTAATTTCTTTAGAAAAATCATCGTTGTTCAAGTGATAATGTGCATCTTTGGTAGCGTTTGATAATAGCTCCTCAAGATAGCCCATTAATTGTATTATTTCATTCTCTTTAAGTAATATAGTAATGTTACTAAGGGTTTGATTTGTATCCTCATTAAATATTTTCATTTTTAGTACTCTCCTTAATGAATTAATTATGTGGAACACCTCTTGGATATATCTGAGGAGTAAGCGGGTTTACAGGCCTCCACTTGCCATTTATTAATTGCTCGAAATGTACATGAGGACTATTATGCGGGGCTGGATTATTAATATCAAATCTAACTTTTTTCGTTCCATCGGCAGACATTATTACCGTATCTCCACTTCTATTTGTGATAACTCTCGCACCCTCACCGATCCACTCCTGTATCTCTCTTACTATTTCATCTATCTTATTCGGATCTTCAGGAGGTGGGCTTGATGCAGTGCCACCGCTCGCACCAGGCATACTTGCCGCCCCAGATTGAGAATCCCCATCAACCCGATGAAGTTGATCATGTGCAGCGTCAGCCGCCCCGACAATAGTATCGGTCTGCGTTCCACTAGCGGCTGTCGACGGTGCAGTTATCGGCCCAACAACCGTTGTCGGTGTCATAGGTCGGCTAGGGGCAGGCGGTACTGGTTGGAATCCTAAAGATAGAAGCGCTCCAGCT
>Ga0123352_10005733_pt1 | contig 18804 bp, 14 predicted proteins | sample TergutLab28metaG_FD_89700 | JGI IMG/M metagenome (GOLD analysis project Ga0123352, IMG submission 89700) | Labiotermes labralis P1 segment gut microbial communities from Petit-Saut dam, French Guiana - Lab288 P1 | ecosystem: Host-associated > Arthropoda: Insects > Digestive system > Gut ... | reverse complement strand
TTATTCTTAAAATAGTTTGTACTAATTGCTTGGTCTTGAGCTGCCACTATTTTACTTTCTGTTTCTCCCTTGATGTCACCAGATTTTAGCCAGCGATATGACTGTTCAATGTCCACCAGCTTTATTATTATTATTATTATTATTACTTCTGATAATTAACGTTACAGTCGAAGTTCAAAACGAATGTCTTTCTTCAGTAAGGTTTTTCATCACTTGTTCTTCAATATAATATACATGGGAAAAAAACATTATTGCTGAGATTAATTATTGTTAAACTAACACAGTCGCATTATTCAGATAATATTCCCTTGTTTATCCACGCTCCACTTAACAGATATACGTCACTTGCCGGCGTGACGATATATTCAGCTAAGACTTTTAACTGGCACACAGAATGATACAATTCACGTTATGCACTGTCAACTGAAAGTCACACGCCAGAGAGAACGGAAGTATACTGAAGAAAATGAGGAACCTAACCTAATTTAATAACATTACCTTGGCCTACTCCTGTACAATGAGTACCGGGTCTTTCCCGGGAGTAAAAAGCGACCAGGGCGTGACGCTGCCCCCTCACTCCCTTTTAGTGCCGTCGTCAAGAAAGAGTAGAGCTATACCTCTACCCTCCCTATGGGCCGTAAGGCCTGTACAGAGCCTTAGTGCCTGTACAAGGGTGCACTTATTTACCTTGGCCTAAGTAATATTTCCAGGCCTTTGCTCTTCTGGGACGTTACACGGCCTAGGTTGGTGGTTGGTTACCGACGTTTCGGGACAGTTTGTCCTGTGCTGTCTCTGAAATTACTCCATGGCTGTTGTACCAGCACATCAACAATAATAATTAAGAAATGAATTATTATTATTATTATTATAAATGCAAAGAAAGTAAGAATATACATAATAATGATGGCATGAAATAAATGTTCTTCGGAAGTCCGTTCCAATGAACAATACCGTAGGGCAAACTATCGGCTACGAGCTAACATTTCCGGACCTGAGACACAGAGGAGTGTAAAGTGCATTTTATCATATTTCAGATAATACATAATTTTGCTTAGACCAATACGTGACTTCTTGCTGTTATTTATCTGTCCACCTACAATGGGACAATATTTGGACCTACAACAACCCCGCATCTGAAACAGCTTGCAATTCTAAGCAAAATCATATTTTATCTCAAATGTGATAAAATTGGACTTAAAACCTTCTGCTTCTCAGGTTCAGATTTATTCAGTCATTACGCATACGAACTTCTAAAATGTCAGTGCTTTATCCCCTGACAACGTATATAAAAGTCAAGCGCAGCAGAATTTTATCTGCATCTGGAACTGGTATAAAAACAACTGTGACAAGACATTGAGGCGAAATAACTCTGTAACAGGCACAGGGTAATTTGTTGTATGGAAAAATCCACCTCATGAGGGGATGTAACTGTATAATCCCAATTCCGGTTGACAAAATACCACAAAATATCAGGCGATACAACGCAGTTCTTCTCTTTTCTTTCACTCTTTCTATGCTCGTATTCAAACGCGAAGGCGGTGATTGAAGGCTTTCGCGTCGAGAAACGAAGAGTTGGAAAGTCTCTGTCACTGCATGCGTTTTTAATTAAATTCGACTGACAAGATGCACTATACATGCAGAACTAATTCGCCCAGTTTCACTACACAGCAACGTATTCTATCGCCTGTCTCTCACAGTAAGTGGAAATTTCAGAATTTTTTTATCGTGTTTGCAAGACCTGATCGTTTCAATACGAACAATACAGATGTGTTTGCACTGTTTCGAGTGGGAATTTTAAAATTAAGAATTACAAGGAGACTTGTAGGAAAATAAAGATGCACCCCATGCCATGAAGAAGAAAATGTTGTACACATATTTTTACAAATGGAAAGAGATATGGTTACGGACAGAAACATTTCTGAGCTGTAAGCGATTACACGTAAATGAAACACCACATAAGAAAATCGGTCTTGCGAAGATTACACAATGGAAATTTGAGAACATTTTATATACCAATTGAAATGCGGGTGGGAAAGGCAAATTGGACCAAACGGGGCCAGGTTCACAGGTGAGAGAGAAGTATTACAAAGATAAATATGACCTTCCTTATCGTGTAGAAATAGATTAGATTAGAACCTTTCAAAACAGATTAAATAGTACAAGACTAACATCAGTCATTAATAACAAGTGTGGATAAGCACTGGCCGAAACCTAGTGTATTTAGTTATCTAAAAGGTAGTGTGAGAACAGTGCTCTTCTGGGTTGTCACGCAGTGAGTAGCGAGTAGTGGACCACTACTCGCTACTCACTGCGTAACAACCCGGAACAGCGCATTCTCATCGACTACACGGCGGAGCCCTGAAATCCCACACAAAAATGAGTGCTTATAAAACTCAACAAATAAATTTGATTTGTTTTTATTATTCATTCTACGCCTCTTTACATAAGTGATTTGACATCTATAGAATCAAATATGGCAGAGGTTATTTCTTGAGGAAGTGACATCATCACCATAATCATATTCATTATCATAATACTAATAACCATGATGTGCTTATAGTCGTTATCATCACGATAATCACCATTATTATCATGAAAAAGCTCACTTTCGTTATTAAAATTTAAAAACCATAATATTCATGAAATAATCGTCATTTGACTTAAACTGAAACTCTCAAATCCAGTTCGAATTTTAAAAGGCCCTTATTCACATTATACTACAACAGTATCTTTGAATCTGTCTCTCAAGTTGCGGTAATAATTCATTGCCCTAATTGTTCTCTAAGCAGTACGTATTCGTTTCTTTTTTGCCTGCATCTACAGTTGATTCAAGGACGAACACATATTTAACAAGCCACCGGAGTAACGTAGTATAGTACGAATTTATTATGCTCGTGTACATTGGCCTTCCTTGCACTTGATGTCGTTCTTGGTAAGACACAAAGGTTCACAGAGTGGCGGCATGGGTTTAATTCTCATTATTCTGGAAATGTAGTGCTGTCTGTTGCTCTACCTAGTTGAATTTTCTCTGTTAATACTGCCGTCGGACGGGAGCATAGTACTACATATACACACACCAGTTCATTCCCTCGGGATCTCTTCCCCTCCCGTAAACTAAATGAGGGAGAGACAGTAGAGCGAATACCACAACACTGCTGCTTGGGTACAAAGAATCTCAGAGGTCTTGCGAAGTGTTGGGTTGTTGTTACTCTGTCTTGGAGCGTGGGGCTCGAGAAATAATTAAGTGGAAGCATAGTGCATATATGATTCTGGCTAAAGCACTTAGAGACAGAGGTTGAATCAATTTACAGACGTGTACCAGAAACCATACATGTCCGTTTAACACACGAATGAGCGTGGGCACATATTTACGTGTTGAAAAATGCGGTGAGAAATCACGTATGTTTCCAAACTTTGCAGTTATACGTTTAATCGTATTTAAGTAGCTTTATGTCTAATTAAAAATTCTAGTGCCAGATGTCAGTCACATTAAAAAAAACACAGAAATGAATACGTTTCAAAGAACCAAAAGTATCCTTGAGAACCCTCCAACTCACAGCTTGTTATATAGTTTGAATGCGAGGCTATGTAGTTTAGTCACACTACTTCCATTCATACTGAGAAGGAATTCTGATTTCGTAAACTGAGGGATTAAGATTTGAAGTTTTCACGGTGGAACATTAAATTTTGGTTTTCTGGTGACCATTTAGTCACGCCGGTGCTTACGAGTGTTTCGAAAGAATCTACAGCCTCTCTCTGGATAGCAGAAATCAGAGATACTTGCCAGCTAGACAAATACGATACTACACGGTGTCGTAATTCAGTAAGCCACAACCTAAATATGCAAAAATTAGAAACTAAATATGTGGAATGAGAGAGAAAACCAACAAGATGCAACAGTTAGATGTTTATTTTTAACAATTTCTCAACATGTTTCAGGCATCATTATGCCCACCTTCAGTAACATACGTCTTGTTCTCCTGAAGATGGGAATAATGATGCCCGAAACATGTTGAGAAATTGTCAAAAATAAACATCTAACTGTTGCATCTTGTTGGTTTTCTCTCTCACTCCACAATTTGCTCACGATGCACGGTCACAGAAACCTAAAACTAAATATGCTTTTAAAGCAAATTGACGGGGGAAAGGCTTCAATAATATCGAAAGACAGAATGATCCTAAGGAGCGTGTGTCGTAACCATTTTTCATGAGAGTGAGTGGACGGGAAATAAAATTAATATTTACACGTATTGTATGAGATAATACTTTAATGAATTCTCTGTATCCAGTTTCGTCTGGGTGTATACCCGTCCTTAAACCTCGGTGCAAAATCTGTCTAATGTTATATCGAAGTTCAGGAACTGGGCTTATGGAAAAGGAAGTGAAATGATTTAAGGAAAGTGTCTGACTTTTTTATATTAATATGTGGGTCTGTAATTGTGCTTCACGGGAGGGAAAGGGAGGGTCTATAGCAGTTGGGAAAGAAAGAGACAAAGAGATAGTCCTTTGGACCGGAGGGAAGAAGAAACGACGCAAGGTCCTGACTACTGTTCCTGCTGAGATTTACGAGTAAGGCAGACTTTCGGTAATGGAGTTTCCATGCTTTCAGAGACGTTTTATGGTGGCTATCCTCCTATCATATAACGATTCTGCTTCTAGCTCTACTACAGTGGGAAATGGGGTCGAGAATGACCCCACTTCCATTATTCTGGGAACAGGAGGTACAATCTCAATCAGGAACTTCCATGCATCTTTTATTACGCAGCTGTTGAGTTCTGTATTCATTTAGACTATGAAATAGAATGGCATGATGGATATCGGAAACTTTCTTGGAAATGACGGACCTTTGATCTTTTGTCAACAGACTAGTGCTTGTGTTAGCAGATATCCCATGTCTTGTACTGGATACGGATTTATTGCCTCAGTTCTCATATGAGTTCATCATGATCTGAGAACGTACAATCAATACATGTAAAGAACAAGAGATACGTTCACCTACACATTTCAGCTAACAAATAGAGATACTTTCATCATAAAAACCGAGTAAAAAGCAGTATGTAAACTCGCAGGAAGGGTTAGTTATGGGACAAAAATTGGTATGTAACATACAAAGTACTCTATTTTTTTAGTTTCTTCACAAAACATCGACGTTCCTTATGTGTATTCTGACTAGCGCTCATCGTGTCTGCACTGCAGATTGGAAGTATTACGAAAAATCTGAACTTTTTCTCCACGTTACATGCCGTAAAAACTGACAAGGAAAGCCCGATAGCTGAATATATATCGACATGAAAATCGTAAATATGTCTCCATTAAGTTTTTTGTATGATCAGACTGTGGTGCATTCTGTTAGAGAACTGACTTTTTTTTTTGTCTTCAGTTACTACGGATTACGCCGTATGGTCTGTCCGGACTGGAAGTACAAACCGTTTATAGATAATCAGACAGACTCTTTGCATAAGGAAAGAAATGGGCATTAAACATTGCCAATGTGAACACAGAGCAGCAGTTGATTGATACACCAGGCTTACGAGACTTAAACTCAGGTGCCAGTTCAGCTGCTGTGCTGTAACGATAAGCAAATAAAGATCCGAACCCTGCAAATATTCGTTTAGAGCTTCAGAGCGTTGATGCAAACATATTTACTCTTCCTCGACATTGATGTTCATTCGTGCTAAATGGGTGCTTCGTTATCGCACGGCGCGTCTTCAATTCGCTGTTACAGAAGGCGTCCCGAACGTGTAGAAAATGACCGAGATTAAAACCGCAAGCACCTGCAAGAAGTGACCATCCAAATCTAGGAGTGGTCTTATGGTTTAATAGTCCATCGTAGTAATCGGTGTTAATTTGTTAAGAATGTTGCACATTTTCCTCCATATTTGGGACATTCGTTAAGGCGAAGAAGAATTCTGAAATAAACAGAAACAATGAATGACTGATAAACATTGAGGGGAAAAGCTGCGGAGTTGAATTTATTACTGGCTTATGGTTGCTGGTTGAATTGGCATGACAGCTAAAGTTACATTACGTAGCACCCGAAGATTCAGGATAATATAGACACTTATCTGAAGAGACGAAAATCACCAAAACCCCAATACAGACAGTCGGATTCCAAGATGTGTTCTAATCTGTGACTCCCGGAAGAGAAACGAAGGTGGTGACCTCTGAACGGTATGGTAGGATATAAGGAAATATTTATGTATTTGTGTACGTATGTGTGCACATCATTTACTCTTGCCTTTCAAGGCTAATAAACGCAAGAAAAAAGACTAATAACAAAATAAAAATCGCTACAACAAACAACGGAAACACGTAAAATCTTAAAATATAAATAATATTTTCAATACAAAATCAAGTGTCCACGCGGAAACAATAAATAACAAAGAATTAAAAAAAATGTGGACTATAAACTCTTTTATAAAAATGGAACATAGATTTAAAAAATTTGGTGAATGACTGCTAATTGTGGAAATTTAAAGGCACAGTTACACACGAATGTGACCTAAGATCATTCGTTTATATAAATAGCACGATATTTCTCTCCGATCTCTCTTTTTATGGTCAGCTAGGTCAAGTTGTATCTGAAGTTTGGAGTCCACACTTTTACGACTGTGGCAATAAATTTTACTGGACAGAGAACTGACGAAACACTTGATAGAATAACATGGTGAGAGTGAAATATTAATTAAATTTGTCAAAGGGAAAAGAAAATTATAATTAACTATACGCACATGTTTATTTTATGTAATCGACAATTTCTGAATATTCTACACAATATAAAATAGGCAACAGATATATATACTTATTTTACCCCAGGCAATAAAGGCTTATTAACGAAATGACATCCTGAATTGTTTATGAGTGTGTTTATTGCAGGTGCCTCATAAATACAAACAGAAATACTACATGTAATTATTAACAAAATTTTTAAAAGAAGGAACAATAGACAGACCGATAAGTCACAAACAACGTCCACATTAAAACTCTACAGACAGCAGAATTCAAACGAGCCATGTTCCTCAAACCTCAGAATTATATATGTCGGCAATTACAAAAATTTTGTACATCGTGTGGTTAAAGCATTATAAATTATAAACCTTTCTGACTAATTTCAAGCTGCTATTTTCGTTTCCACAAGTTACAGAGTTGTACTGTTATTGTTAGGAATAAATACATATACAGACTAATGTGTCTCCTTAAATGTGTACGTATCCATTAATGACACATATTAAGCCATCCGAAGGTAAAAATACTTTAATTCTTACGGTTTTGTGTGTGACAATATATTGGATTTCCTTCCTGATTACACCACTACTACTCCGACTTTTCGACTATGTGATGTATACACCACAGTAAAACAGCAAAGGAATTATTTACCTTTGCAGGTAGGTTCCATCTTATAAAGGTATTTGAAATTTGGATCCTCGGTTCTGTAAAACGTTTCCGCTCATGACAGGCAACCGTTAAGGCTAGGTTCTGCTGAATAAAGGTTACACTGCATTTATTTATTTAGTCGTCAGTATATATTTCCAGCCATGTGCCTACTAACAACGTGTTATGTACATTGCACACCATTCATACAAATCTAACATTCCACGTCGTCTAGCACATATATTATATACTATTCAACAGGCATTACCGATCTCACAAGCGCTAGAGATCTCTAAGACTAACAGTTTCTGTAATACTTAACTCCCGTCTTGAGTCTAATTTTCTAACATATGATTATTTAACCCATCCATGCTGTACACGACCACCGTTCTCTCTGGAAACTCAGTTCTGCTTCCCTCGTCTGGTTTTCCCAATTAATTTTAATCACATACAAATAGGGAAGACTATTTCTCACATCCGATTACCCATTCCGTTGGCTCTTCATTCCCCTGTTCGGCCTAGACCCGAGAACCGATAAAATGCATGCGAAATATTGGTGAAAAATTCTTCAAACTTGTTGTCTTTGAAATATAATGTTTGTGTTAGAGTTTTAATTTCTTGAAGATTTTTCATTTCAAATACCTTTGCTTCTTGCAGTGAAATTTTAAGATACAGACTTGATAGACGCGCCGTCTGTTTCTCCTGCTCCATGCAGCACTAAATTATATACTTTCGGTACGTTAGGATTCTAACGTACCGAAAACTGCGCGTATGTAATAGTAGAAGAGGGGATCATCATGTCTGAAATTTCCTAAATTCTCGAGACAAAAGTTAAATCCCTCAGGATCCTGAGTTGTAATTGATTCAATGGTTTCAGCGATATTTCGCCCTAAGACAGTGTCCCACCGTAATAAAACTCTGTTCTCTTTTATATCTTACTGATTGACCAACTTAATGCACAAATTCCTGTTTTATAATAAGTTTATTATATACCTCTGCATGTTTCGAGCACTATGTGCAGAGGTATATAATAAACCTATTATAAAACAAAAATTTGTGCATTAAGTTGGTCAATCACTAACATTATACTGAGATGCACGGTCAGCAAAACATCAAAACTCTTTTAGATGTTTCATCTTTAAGAAGCCGCTACCCCGGCTCCTTAAATTTAGTCCACAGTTTACGATTATCTCTGCTGAGTCTTTGTGTTCACGATTACTCTGGGATTACACAATGCTTTCAGAAGCTTTCCAACCAAGTGGAGCCATTTTTAACAGAATCTGACTTCCGTTATTCAATGACAAGAATAAAAAATGTCCACTACAACTACAAAATGCGAACTAAATTATAGGCGAAGTTATTTTAAGTCTTACTAGAAGGAATAAAACTCTATAGCACAATTAGAGTAGAACACCCATCAGATATTTTCTTATTTATTTCATGTTACCGGACATTATGATTATTCGAGGTAGAAGTAATTCCGTTGCGTTTTCAACACAAATTTCAAATACAATGACACAGCAGTTTGACAAACTTCTGTAAATAAAACAAATTATTTTGTTTTATTACACAGCATTCAGGACAAATGTCAATGACATCAGTTACAGATTTATGGGGCAATTATTTTTATTAATAAACGTCGGGTCACACTGATGTGTCACTGCATTTTATCTTATTAACGAGTGAGATTTCTCGATTTCTTTGCGCGAACACTGTGGTCGTAATTAAAATACGCAAGTAATTAAAATAAGCAAAGGCTCTACAGAAAATTAGCACCGCAGTCATAGGATCCATCTTATTTATTTATGGCAGATTTAATAACATACATAGATAGTGTGACGTCAAATGGAAGGTAAATTAAAGGAGTGACGCTGTCCCAGTGCACGCCATGAAGGTACAGGTGCAGTGCAAGTATAACATTTCGGCGCTAAATACAGGGTTATTCGAAATGATTGTCGGGGTTTTAACAACTTGTCATACACAATACACTTCAGATAGTAGTATATGTTTTTTTTCTATTTAATACAACAACACTCCAAGTTTTTGTTACATACCGTACAGGTGCTCTATATATGAACGCTTTGTATCCCAGAACTGAAGGTACGAATCAGAACCTCCATTCAAACCATCACCGCTGAAATGCTACAAACAGTTTGGAACGAACTCAATTATCGTGTTGATGTTTGTAGGATCATAAATGGTGCACATATAGAGGACCTGTAAGGTACGTAACAAAAACTTGGAGTTTGTTCTATTAAATAAAAAGAGACATATACTTCTATCTCAAGTGTGTTGTGTATAACTAGTTGTTAAAACCCCGACAATCATTTCGAATAGCCCTGTATATGTAGAATGGGCAAATTCATTCTACTACCGTTTTCACTGTGGACAAAAAAGGCTCCTCTGTGGGACCCAACTTAGATTCAGACTTTGGAGGAAGAACACCTATTGCATCTCCTGAGAATCGAACTATGATTCCTTGTTGTCCAGCCCGTAGCGCAGATAGTATACCGCCTACGACATCGCGGTTCCCAGGGTGATACAACAAGAATGTAGGAGAAAAGATGTGGAAGGAAGATATTTTCACGTAATTTTAGGTACCACTGCAACACCTGCTTGGTGCATCTTAAGAAAACAACAAAAACTTGAATCAGAATATTTGGTAACCCGGCCTTGATTGGATCCGGTAACCTCCGGAATAAAAGTCACAACCCTTTCCTATTGACCCATTTTCAGCAGATATAATGGCCCTGAATATTACAGCACCATAACTTCGGCTCTCTAAGTAGAACTATCTGATTTCCAACATATATCCATGCTAAAATATATAGAGATTACCTTCAACCGTCTGCTCTCTGAACTATACCGCACTACAAGACTACGTATACACACTATAAATATTGCTAGTAAGAGCAAGTGTGTGTGATGAATTAAACGGACTACAGCCCTCTGCATCCTACCTTCATACAAAGTACTACTGCAATATAAAGAGGAAATATATGCTTTCTTATGACCGCAAGAGGACATATGTAAGTCCGCAGGACAGCCGTTCTATCTTCCTGCTGATTTCTTTACACAAAGAACACAGAGACCCAGTTGGTCATCAGATGCATCATTTTTCATCGTCTAGAAAAGGCAGGAAAAAAATTTCTTCCACTAGAAGAATCATACAAAGGTTAAATTACAGACCGTCTGAGGTATGTATTGTGAGCTGAGAGCTTTTCTTTTCACAATAGATGGGCACATTTTGGAAAGCTTAATTTAAAGAGTAAGGCGAAATGGCGTTAAGATTTAAAAATTGTGGTCATTTGAAGCACAGAAACTTAGTGGAGAATAGTTTCAAAATTCTTCCTAGGGTTACAGATAACATTACGCAAAATGGATTGAATCACGTGAGGATCACGTCCAATGGAAAGCTTTCAGATGCACTGCGTTAAAAGTTTTGGGTTTGCACTCAGAGAGTTATTCGGTTAATTAGCTAAGCATCAAATTGGAACGTCTGTATCCATTTCTGTGCGTACCTGTGTTTTTCAGTAAAATATCGGCAGAGGTAGCAACTCAAAACTACACCATTAGCAGTGTAAACACAGTCAGGAACTTTGTGAGCTACATTTTACACGTCGAAAAACTACCATAATGGAATGTTGGAAGAAACCAAGCACACTGGACTGACTTTAATAAGGGCACTTACTATAAAAAGATGAATCTTAAAATCAGTTAGGTCATGTGGATGTGAGACGAATAGCACTGCCTCATGATTTCGTGGTGTCAAACTTTGTTGTTATTGATGTCATACCGCTGGATTATTCAAACATAAAACATTATCGTTTTATTTTATGCGACTTTATATTAAGTTCTAAGAACAGTAGAACCTACTTATACTAACAATGTGGGAAACAATAAAAAAATTTACCAGCTCTATCACGTGTAACTGAAAACGTACCCACAGCTATACTTCAACAATGCACCGTACAAGCTTGTGGCTAAACGTTTTTATTCTGGGAGATTTAAGGTTCTCAAAGCGAGGTTACTGAAGACGTGAGTCATCAGGATTTTATTATTATTATTATTATTATTATTACTATTATTATCGAATTTTTCACTTCTAAGCTTTGGCTTGGAAATATTCACCTATCCTGGGATGTAGCAATCAACAGGATTAGGCTCGGTGGTCTTATTTGTAGTTTAAAAAGTTTCTTACAATTCAACATGTGCCAAGAATTACAGATTTTTGTAGTTGTATATATGTATTCGGGTGCAGGTTAAGTCTTGTTAGACTTCGTGATAGTGACTTTGGAATTACTCCCGTAGATGATATTACTATCGGGATCACTTGTGCTGCCTTTGGTTTCCACATAGCACATATTTCATTCGCCATTATTATTATTATTATTATTATTATTACTACTACTACTACTATCATCATCATAATCATCAACATCATCACGTTTATGCAGGGTATTTACAATTATGTACCTGAAACAAACCATTTTTGGGGCATATAGTGTTGCAGCTGTTCTGTTTTTAGAATTTATGCTACACGTAATGTTATTTCGCCTTTAAATATGTTTTGTACATCTACATTTTCACTTTCCGCAGTACGTGTGCAGTGCCCAGTATCGATCTGTTTGTAGTCCCTTAAAATGTAACTGTAGTTCATACCATTGCTGAACTGTCACATCGCGAATTTTCGGGACGTGCCATTTTTGAATCCCTGCAGAGGCACTGGCTATTATGAGCGATGTTTTCGTGGTATTATTTTGTCTCTCCAAGAAATATCTGGGATACTGCCAGGACTACGTTACGATAACTTCCTTTAGAACTCTTTGAAGTTCATTACTCCCTAATATTCTTACCGTCTACGTTTTACAGCCTGTGACAAGGGCGTCTTAAAAGCATCGCAAGCATCGAATGGATGTAGTGTGATTGGAACTTCTGAACAGCACGGTAGGAGGGTGTGCTGTGGATTCAGCTGGCTCACAATGTTATGGAAAGTCGGGCTCTAGCTAATTAACATGGCAATTAAACCTTTGAGCTCCTTCAAAGGCTGCAACTTCTTCCAAGATTTTTGGCTGACGCAGCGGTGTTGATAAAGATTCGTTTATTTTGAGTTTTGAGGATATGACGATTGGTAATTATTCACCAAAGGTTCGGAGAAGATTGCTGCCTCTATCTTCACGGTCGTCCAAGAACAATAAACTTCTTGATCGACGTAGTCTTTATCATCCTCTCGTATAGGACTCTGCGTCATATTCTTATATACATGTAAAAGTATATTACTTTACATATTTTGGATATAATTGTAGCGAAGTATATTTATTGTGTATATGTGTTTATTTACTTATTTGTGGCTTATCTAATGGCAGTATCAGTAACTCTGACTGTTCAGCTTCGAATGGTGGGATAATTAATAATTGATATTTGTGCAGAACAGCCTGTCGTCTCCAAATGTGGAGTAATATCCCAGAAGCTGCCAGGTGAGACTCAGGAATGCCACGAGAAACGTCAATCAGCATAGGCAATCTGAGGACTGAAATTTTTACCGTGGACCTCCAGCACACACTGCAGAACTTCGACGCATTTGAAAAGCTCATGAGGTGAAGCTCAATGGTGTAAGTGTAAGATAATGGCAAAGTACGACTTATTATTCGCCGTTCTTGATGCAAGGAATACACGTGAGACGAATGGCGTTTCTAATTTACGTTTCCTGCAGTCCCATTGGGAACTAGATCTGAGTAGCGATTTGTTTAACGTCTAGGTAACAAATCGCCTGCCTACCGCACTCCTCACTGTAACACGTCTCTCTAGCTGGTGAGCCCCACGGGGAAGCGTGGGCCGATTCAACATTCAACAGGTGAGAGAGAACATGCAGACAGTAATGTCAGGACACACACACACACACACACACACTCACACTCAAATATACACCTTCAAAATGGGACGCAGTTCTTTACTTGAACTTCCCTTTTTAGTTTAAAGAAAGCCTAATCAGCACTCGCAAAGGTGAAAGGGAACAATGGCTCTGAATTATCAAAATCCATCTAAATTAGTCAGGTAAGAAGACGTCAGAAAACTGGGAATGAACTAAGTGTTATTTATCGTTAAATTGGAGGCAGATAACAAGTACCTACTCACTACTCCGATTTTACATATTACTTGTTAAAGCAATGTATGCTCATATGTGTAAACACAGAAAAATATTAATAACATTCTAGTCTACGAGATTCCATATTTAATGAAAAATTACATGCAGCCTTAAAATAGGCCACGGCCAAGTTCTTACAATTTTACTCCATTTTAAAAATTTAACACTGATTCAAATTCGACGTTGTATGAACTAATGCAAGTGGATAACATCCGTTATGTAAAGAAACGGTGTAATAAATTATAATTCTTATCTTTCGAACTGCATACTATACAAATTTTTACGATATATTTGATACATGTGACGGTCATGTTTACTGCGATTACACCGGACGGCAACAAGGAAAAAAAAATATTTTCCTGTTAACTTTCAGGGTGCTTCTTATCACTCTGACATTGGTGAATCCGAATATGACAGCCAAATTTCTTTGGGACACGCGGTGGCACAGTTGGTTGAGGCACTGCGCTACAAGCCTGAAGGTTGCGGGTTCGATTCCCGATGGTGTCACTGGAATTTTTCATTGACATTATCCTTCCGGCCGCACTATGGCCCTAAGATTGACTCTGCCTCTAACAGAAATATTTCCAGGAATATTCCATGCGGGGTAAAGAAGGCCGATGTGTACGGCTGACAACCTTACCACCTTCATGTGCCGACTGTCTTGAAATCTGGGAGCCTCAACCTCCCGGAACCCTCAGGGCCTGTCCAGACCTGTAATGGGATTGCTTTACCTTTTTACACATTTCTTTCATGTGAATTGCATGAGCCAGTGGGATAGACGGGAATTTATTTCCATTGTGAAGTAACACCGCCTTCCAACTGACCTTCATATCAATCAATGAGAAGCCTTCATTGCCCAGAGGTGTTTTAAAGTTGCAATTCTTCCATTAATTCTTGGATGTTATTTCAGTACAGTGGGTAACCATCCACTGAGTAATACGTTGCTATGTCTGACTACAACTTCCCTAAGAAGATTCCAGTGCTTGAGCTCTGATCCAAGTAGCCCAGCCGTTTCATTCATTCATTCATATTTATTCACCTTCCGTGGATCTTAACAGATACGGAATCAGTCACATAATCTACATAAAAATACATAATATACATAAAAGTTTGCAAAGCATTTGTCATAATATAACTAGCAAGTTTGTGTTGATACATAAGATAAATAAAAGATATTAAATAAGAGCCATGTACATTAGAATGTTAATTGATAATATTCATCCAGACTATAGAATGCATATTCTATAAGATAACTCCTTAGTTTGGAATTAAATTGCTCAGCATCTTTAGATAACATTTCAATATTTAATCTTACTTCCAAAATACAAGACTCCCCATCTGCACCAATGTTAAATTTGTGGAAGGCAAATATAAATTGGTTGTAACTAGTGTTTCTATCATGAATTTCAGAATTGGATAAAAAAAAGCTTCTATTTTTATTGACAAAAACAGGTAATAAAAAAATATATAGAGATGGAAGAATCAATATTTGAAACTGTTTCTATACAGGGTTATTCGAAATGATTGTCGGGGTTTTACAAACTTGTCATACACAGTACACTTGAGATAGGAGTATACGTCAAGGATCAGGTTTATGTTCCTCCTCTTCCCGCAAGTATCCCGGAAATGAAGGTACAAATCAGAGCCGCCATTGAAACCATCACCGCTGACAATCTACAAACAGTTTGGAACGAACTCGATTATCGTGTTGATGTTTGTAGAATCACAAAGGGTGCACACATAGAGCAGCTGTAAGGTATGTAACAAACACTTGGAGTGTTGTTCCATAAAATAAAAAACACATAAAATCCTATCTCGCGTGTGTTGCGAATGACAAGCTGCTTAAACCCCGACAATCATTTCGAATAACCCTGTATTTGTTTTGTCACTGTGATCAAATATCGATGTGGTCACGCTGCAAATTAAAAGGACGCTAAACAGCTGAAAGGAAGACTTTTCAGTTTTAGATACAGTTTGAAACAATATTATTCTAGGGGTTTAAGTAACTTACATAAGTAAAAATAAAAGAACAGCATAAAAAACCTTTGACCCAGCCCAAAATTTCGGTTTTTGGCCATTCAACTGAGTTAACAGCCTGTATCATCCTAACGGAGGGTGATATAAATATTTTATTTATATATATTTCCAATAAAAATATACTAAATTATTTCAGGCAGGAAATTGATGCCGACCAGGGTTATCATTACTATTTTGAATGTGAAATGATGATGATACTGCTGCTGGTTGTAGTGTTGCAGACAGTGGTGGGTCTGTTTCATCCATTCTCTTTTGATCATGTCCATAATGAAGGTGGCTTATTAATCAAAGATTCTTAACTAACCAAAACTATGGAGCACATTCCGCCCCCAGAAGCTGACAGGTCTTCGGACTACCAAGAAACTCCTGGCACTTCCCGGAATTCTAAGGCTCATTACCGTGTCCATAACGGCCCGTCATTTGTCCCTATCCTGAACCAGACATATCGAGTGTTCACCTTCTAGTCCTACTTCCGAAAGATCCATTTTAAATATTATTCTTCCAACTATGTCTAGGTTTTCCAAGGGTCTCTTTTCCAAAGGGTTTCCCACCAACATCATCCATATGAATAACTCGTTGGACATTTAATTAAATTATTAAGGTAAAAAAGAAACACGTCATTGTATCCATTCTGAGAAGAAAACAAAGAATATGTACAAAATTTCTTGCACATAATGATTATACTTATAATACAAAACTAAACAATTCGAGCAGTACCGAAAGTATTAAAAATGCTAGAAAATTTTCGACACCCCCCATTTTGATCTCAGCAAGGAGTGTTTATGAAAATGTACTAGACACACTAGAAAAATATTATTTGTTGCCACCAGACATCATTAGCATATTGTATGACTTCCAAGAAACGTGAAAAAGTATAACCATAAAATCCTTTTATTTCCACCCTATTTTTATAGGAAACATAATGCTACATGTTTCCTGTCATATACGTTGCACAGTTATTCTTCACAGACGTTATTCCTGTTTCAAACAGTTGACAAATGTTGCCAGTTCCTGGAAAAAAAAAACATTAGCACTTATATGGGTCAACTTCGTCTTCGTCATCATCTTAAAATTTACTTCTGGAATATCCTTGATATGACTTCACTCTTGCACCACTGATTCTTGTCTCTGGGACTCACATCAATTATCCCTGCTGCATCATTTGCCTTAGAAATCCTTATAGACTCGAACCTATAATAAGCAAAACGCATACCCTCGAGAATGGAAGGTTACGATTTATCGCAAGCGGGGAATGTATGCTGAAACAGTGACACGCTTGGACTACGAAGTCAGATATTTCTCAGTATATAACTGCTGATTTATTCCCTTTCGCAGTAACAGATGTTTTCAAGAAGGATTCAAATTCTTTGTCAAAAACACGTTTTCCCATCACACTTCAACTACCACGTTCTTGCGGCGAGAAATTAATAATCCAAGACATTTTGAAGAAGTGTACAAAGTGCCTGCTTTCCTCTTCCGGATACCTAAAGCACTAAAATGTACACCACGTCATACCAAGGCTTATAAGTGAGATGCGTAATATATGACAGAAGAACGACTGTTTTACTGCAACATACACCAGAATTACACAAATATACTTCCACTTTTTTTCCGGGACAGGGATTGGAAAATAAACACCAGCTGGCGCTACATGACTATAAAAGAAGTTTGTAAGTGTGGAAAACTAGCATATTTTGATTCTTTTTTTTTGTCGTAACTTCATCATAAATGTATATAACAGCTTGGTATTCGAAAAGCTGTATTTCAAAAAAGAAGAATACATGGCTGTATCCCGTAGAATATTCCAGTAACAGATATGCTGTACACAGAATTAAAGAAACTCCCTTTTCTACTTCCAAAACCGGATCTAAGCACCTACTCATGCTGATATCAGTTGGTTGTCAACATGCAAAAATTAATAAACCTTATGCTGTAGGTTTCAGAGAAGCATTAGTTTATCCCAAAAGTTTGCGTTCAAGTTTCTCATATCTGCTACATAATTGCATTAAGAATGAATAAACAACTGACCGTCGAACACAACGATTTTTTTATAATATCAATACAGCTACATGTTTCGGCCTCGCGAGGTCATCGTCAGACTAGGGTTGGATCATTTTTAAAAAGAACATGCAAATTGCATTTGTTGGAAATGAGATGTCATTTCTTACACGATATTGTGATAACTTCTGAATTTATTTTTCATACATTCAATAAGTTTTTAAATAGCCGAAAAAATATGTATGTCCATCCGTGGGCGACCAAAGACATAGTTAACATTTTCTTTGAAATAATGGTAAAAACATTCACTTTTAACTTTTAGACTGAACATTGCAGTCAGCTGTAAACGGTGTCATGTATAGGCATTTAATCGTAAGTAACTTCCTCGTTCACATTTTTATGCAATAAAGGCCATAAACTTTCATTAACATGTGCAACGGAAAACGTTTTTGCGTGACTTCCTTTACTATGTTTTCCTCTCCCTTTGATGACATTCCGTACCTTGATCCAGCAGCAGGCTGGGCTAGAAGCCGCTTCTACCGTACAGTGTGAAGCAGTCAGTGTCATAACAAGGGTTATCGAAAGAGTTTAACTTGAGGCTACACATGACACATTTAATATTATCACGAACAGATGAAGTTCGGCTTATGCTCTGTTGTGTTAGTTTCAAGTCCAAAACCGAAAATTTAAGACTCTATCCTTTTCGATTTTAGTAATTCAATTGTCATCGAGGATGGGCAAATATGGAGTAGACCCAAAATATGGAGTAGACCCAAAATAAAACTCAAAATTGAACCCATATAAAATTTATAATTGTTACGCATACCCGGGCGTCCTCCATAACAGACGTAATATTGGCTTATTCAGACATTTGTAATTAAGCGTTCTTCATTTCTTCCAAAGAGAAAACAGAGCACTACATAAAACAACGCTAAGCGATGAAAACTGTACCATAAGAAGTAAGGTTCATACACACGTACAACTTCTAATCTCAGCTTACGCTTCAGTGTTAGCCTAATTAACCTTTTGACGCCTAATGTCAACTATAGTGGTCGTACCGCACCGCTAACCTCTAAAGTTGCATTTTATATATTTATTCAACAAATATAGGCACTGAATATTTTGAACATGGTATATACTCTCTGTTTTTTTTCCTTCAAAATGCAGTTTGTTTCATAATTCTAACGTATTTGGTTCCTGTATTATTCACATTTTATATACAGAGTGTGCTAAAATTAAAAAAATAATTCCGG
>Ga0123352_10005729_pt1 | contig 18808 bp, 25 predicted proteins | sample TergutLab28metaG_FD_89700 | JGI IMG/M metagenome (GOLD analysis project Ga0123352, IMG submission 89700) | Labiotermes labralis P1 segment gut microbial communities from Petit-Saut dam, French Guiana - Lab288 P1 | ecosystem: Host-associated > Arthropoda: Insects > Digestive system > Gut ... | reverse complement strand
GTCTGGATAACTGAGGAATATTATAATTTAGAAGCAAGAGATTTGTTTCTAGTCCAAAGCATCCAAACCAGTTCTGACACCAACAAAAGCTTCACATTCAAAGAGCACCAGTGGTGCTGTGCCCACTGGATAAAGCAGCTGTGGCATCTTGCTGACCAATCACTTCCATCTACTGCAAAGATTAACAGTGAGTGGAGCTATACCTTCACTCCCCATATTAATGGCATTCACTAGCATGACTTCATATTTATCTTAACTCAGGATTTAAAACACTGCAACCTGAATGTAAAGAATAATTCACCAAAATTTTCATTGTCTCTGAAAGTGACAGGTCACACTTAAATAGCTAATATAATTAACTAATCACATACACTGGAAAAACCTTCATTCAGAACAGTTTTATGTACTTACACAGCAGTCTGTAACACTTGCTCTTCCTATCACACAACACAACAGTGAAGACCTCGTGCAAAACCAGCAGCATTTAAGGTACATTTTCTCAGTCACGTGACCTCCCTCATAAGACAGGAAACTGCAAGGAACAGCCCAGTAAAGCCTAATCTACATACAATCATAATTAATATTTATTATTTTTTTGTTTTTATACCCTCTCCTCTTTCCCCTGGACAAAACACCAAACTCAGCCATGCAAAATGAAAGCTTTATTTGCTGTTGTAAACTTTGCCTTGCCTGTGGCTTGAATAATACAGGTTTACTGTACTTAACAACAGCCTTTCTATACCTTGCAATCGTACATATGCTATGGAAATTTTGAGTTTAGATTTAAACTCTCACCTGCGACTATCCATGGTAACACCACCAGCATGCTTTTGGCAACATTGTACAATTAGTTGCACTCCAATTACATTTTTTTCTTCTTTATCAGGCCTATTTGGCAATTATAATTTAATATCTCGAGTGATATTTATGTAGAGCACTAAGCTGCTTAGCTAGCATGGTTTACTAACTCATTCAAAAACAGTTGAAATTGTATGTTAGCCTTTTCTACCCCATTGTCAGGCCTTTAATGCAATTCAAACTAAGACCAAGTATTACACTGATAAACAACGCTTACTCAAAAAAAAACAGACAGACAACCACAAAACACATCATATAATAATAATTCAATCAGCTGATTGTACCATTATTTTATAAATTTGGTTTTTGATGACTATCAGATCGCATTTTATTTATATCCCGAACACAATGGGATGCAAACAGATAAGAAAACACTCAACTTAGCTCTGTTAGCACTAATGTTTATACAATAATTTTTAAATTCAATGTAATCATAGTCAGACTTAAGGGTATGTTCATGAAAATCTCTTTTAATCTAAGTGTCACTAATATAATAATTATATTTAGTTTATTGTATTGACATATCAAGCGATGCTGTGGTGTTCACATGATACAGAGTGACAAGTATATCAGGATAACTCAGTCAGTGTAGAAACTGCCAACCGGTTCGAAATCCAGAGTTTGCCTCCTGGATTCCTGGATGTTTTAAAGGCACTGAAATGCACATATCTCCTTTTTCGTAACTTTTCTATTTTTACTGCACCGTTCTTTGTGGAAAATGATTTGGGTGCAAGTAAAACATAACCCAAACTATAACAACTTATTTAATAAACCAACCTGGAAAACATACATCATAACAAATTGTTCACAAACTCTAGTTCATACTTGAACACGTACCTAACTTCTACACTCCACGTAATTCAACTCAGAACTCTCTATTGTATAGTTGCGGCTGCAAGACTTTGATGTTCTCGACTATTTACTAGTTGACGGTTCAGAGGGTGCGACCAGAGTGGTCGTTAAGGAAAACGTCTACTGAACAGGTAGTGGTTACAAGGGAAGGGAAATGAAAACAGGTTAAACTTGAAATCAAAATCTGGAACCAAATCCGGGTGTCTGAGTTTGAGACCCACCACGGAACAATCACCACCCTCAAAATAACAGCCACGCGTCCGAGAACTCAAGAAAACACCTTACCTTCAACACATAACAACATCTTGGTGTCCAGTCCACCACAAGTGCATGACCACAGCTCATGCTAAAATGATGTAAGTAAGACAAGAAATCACAGGTGTAATTACTAGTTAACCTCTCAGTACCATCTTCATAACACTGATTCTGGACACTTTCACTCTCACAGGGTGAAATGCCTCGAGACACAAGGTCGCGTCTCCATGCGTAAGCCATCGTGAAATATAGACTACGGGAGGAAGGATAGGAATGGAGAAAGGGAAATCAGATACGGATTTAAACTAAGCCAGTGCACTCCATATAACACATCTACAACTTTCTGTGCGAGTCAGTGCAGCCACTACCAAAGATCAACCCAAATTCATATACATAACTCATAATAACACAATCAGTTTCAATATTGAAATCAGGAAAACACGACAAGAACGTGCAATTTCCTCACCATCAACCTAACACTCATGAGTAATATGAATCTTATAATTATAACGGTACACTTATCTGAACATATATGAACTACCATAATAGCCTACAATAGTGTGCACACAACAGCTCTCCCCAACGTTTCGTAAACACGGCCATGCTTACGTCGTCCCCTCACAGTAGGAGAAACGACAACTTTCAAATAAATCTCACGTGATATGTTTCACTCAACAAAACCTTATATAGGATCCCACTTCCACCAAGCCTGAGTATCTCCTCTAATAATACCTCACAAGTTAGTAAATTTACATCAAGACAAAGTATTTCACTCATTAAATACCCTACAAAATAGTCATTTTACATCAAGACGAATTAATTCACTCAAATAATACCTTACAAATAGTAAATTTACATCAAGACAAAGTATTTCACTCAAATAATACGTTACACAACATCAATTTTACAACAAAACACAGTGTTTCACTTAAGTATCCCCCTACATATTTAATACCTAAATTCCCATACCCTTAAGGGGCATCAACCTCATAATTAAAGACGTGTGGACAGATCCGGCTTTAATAGTGACACATGGGCTCGCGTCACCAATTTGCTAGTAGCGGGGTCCACAATCCTCACGGTTACCGGTGGAGAGAACTTGTCGATTTTAAAGGGGCCTTTCCATCTGTGAAAGAGTTTGGCCGTAACATTACGTCCGGCATGGCTCACCGGATGATTTAGATAGTATACCAAATCTCCTACCGTGAATGGAGCAGCGGCCCTTTTTCTGTTGTAACATTTTGCCATGTAGGAATGGCGTTTTTCCAGGTTTTGTTTAACCTTACCCCACATTTGTTTCAGTATCCTCTTGTTACACTTTTCCGGTAGTAGGTCGTTGATTTTCCAGCGGTTAAGCAAGGGTGAGTTGGACCAAAAGGGTAATATCACCGAAAAGGGCGATGCTCGAATGGCTTCCTGTTCCGCCATGTTGAATTCAAGCTGGAGCCACGTTAGTTTTTTGTCCCAAGTGGTATGTGATTCGCTGCGGTACGCTATCAAGACAGCGGGTAAATTCTTATTAAAACTATCAACATGGGAAGGCTGTGGGTAATAAGTTGAGGTAGTGACGTGTTTGATCCCCAGCTCGAAGCAAAATTGTCGGAATTCCCTAGAGGTGAAACACGGGGCAATATCTCACACTCAAAACTTCGGGACAGAAAACTACCAAATATGCTCACTTTGAGGGCCTTAATGGTAATTCGAGTCGTCGCTTCCCTAACAGGAAACAACCAAACGAACTTAGAAAAGGCATCAACACAGACGAGTATGGCCGTATTGCCGACTTTACTTCCCGGCAGTTTACCCACATAATCAATGAAAATGTTCTGCATCGGACTTTGTGCGAACTCAGAGGCCAACAACCCCCAATAGGAGTTCTGTGCCGATTTACTAAGTGCACAAGTTTGACATGCACGAACACAGGAACGTATGTCCTTGTCCATAACTTTCCAAATAAAATGCGAACGTATTTTGCTTGAGGTCTTAATGACCCCCAGATGCCCGCACAGCCGCGACTCATTAAGATAGGCGAAAACCTTCGGTATCGCCGCTGTTGGAACCACGAGCTTCGGGAGACCTCTTTACTTGGGGGCGACAATATAATATTCCCTTAGACAGACTGTAACCGTCAACCATATCACCCTTTTCCAGTTGAGCCACAATACCCGATAATGTAGGGTCTTCCTGCTGTAACTCTCCTAGCCCCTGGAAAGCAAGCGCGAATTCTGTGAGCACCAGATGACTCTCAATTGGGTTAGCCGAGTCGGAAGTGTGTGAATGGAACATTCTAGACAGTGTACCCGCCACAATGTTCTGTGTAACGCGGACATGACGAACCACAAACTTGAGTGCAGATATTTTTAATACCAATCGACCAATTTTGCCTAACTGGCGCGGGTGTGACAACAACCACGTCACAGCTTGTTTGTCCGTTTCAAGAATGAAGTCTTGATGCTCTATGTATTTACGGAATTTCTCCGTTCCGAATAGGACTGACTGAAATTCTATCCCATAGGTAGATGAAGCCTTATGTTTTTGCGCGCGCAGAGTTCACGAAACATACGCAATGGTTTACCGGACCCTGTTATGTTCTTGAGACAGCACCACCCTCAAACCGGCGCCACTGGTGTCAGTCTGTAATACAAACTTTTCCGGAAATTTAGCCATTCCTAATACAGGGTGTTGTGAGAGGGCCCTTTTCAGGGATTCGAAAGCCTCCTGTTGTTCTTGGCCCCATACAAATCTCATACGTTTTTCCCGCAGTGCATTGAGAGATGCACAGACATCCGCTAAACCAGGAATAAACTTGAGATAAAAATTAAGCATTGCAATAAAACGGGCAAGTCCCTTATTGTCTTGTGGAATGGGAAACTTCTTGATAGGCCTCGTGCACTCGGGGTCAATGCGGACGAAGCCTGGTGAGACTAAATGTTCAAAGAAGGAGATCTGTTGAGTCGCAAGGTCTACCTTTTGGTGTCTAAGTGTCAACCCTGCATGCCTGAGACGATCTATCATGACGCGTATGTGCTCGAGATGTTCTTCGAAGCTTTCACTATAAATGACCACATCATCCAAATAATGGTATACGAACTCAAACTTAGTGTCCTGAAACACACGATCAAGTAGCCTTGACAACACTTGGGCGCCTGTCACCAACCCAAAAGGCACACGGGTATACTGGTAAATATTCCAGTCAGTACAGAAAGCAGTCAAGGGTTTTGAAGCCTTAGCCAACAGTATTTGTTCATAGGCTTGATGTAGGTCCAAGGTGGTGAAATACTGGGCCTTCGCAAACCATTGAAACGGAGAATGAACATCGAGCAACGGAACTGACTCAATTGAGATACGTTTATTCAACATCCTGAAGTCGACAACCGCACGATAAGTGCCCCCTGTTTCCAGTACCAAGAACATGGGAATCGAATATTTAGACAAGGAAGGATCTATCACTCCATCTCTTATCAAGGTTTTAATGTGCTCCCTCAAGTACTGCATTTTTGGTGGCGATAGCCTGTAAGGAGGTAATCTGACCGGCGTCTTGTCTGTCAGCTGTATCTTATAATCCATCAAATGTGTGAGCACAAACTTATCACTCAATACATCAGGATACCGCTCGATCAAACTTTCATGTTGGGCTCTTAGCCCGGACGAAAGTTTTCATGTTTGTACTTGGGGGAAACGTGTGGAAATGGAGCTGGTAAGCGAACACGAAGTATGAAAATTATCCTGACGGAACCTAACAATGAGCGATGGAGCAAACGCGAAATAGCGCATCTGTCTGCCAAGTTCCAGTCCTAAGACTCCTGCTCACTATAAATTTCCATGTCCATGAATATCCATAGATTTTAAATGGCACTTAATTTCACCTACGATGTCCAGGCTCTGATCGGAAGCGGTGACGAATGTCACCTCGGTCTCATGTAGTTGAAGCTTGTTTCCTCGCCGCATATTATGGAAGTGATCCAACGAAATTAGGGATCTAATGGACATCGTATGAAGAACAATTATAAGCCGCAAATTACAAATCTGTGGAAGCTGTTCCCTTCACAACACCCGCTAACTTGCGGGCTCGCGGGCCTAGTCGAGACCGCGAACACTCCACCGTATGTGATACCTCCCCCTCTGTGATATGCGCCGAAAACACCTACTTTGCGTATGTCCTGGACTCGAACACTAAAAGCAAACAACAGCTTTTCCCTGCTTCGGTTCCTGTGCTCTTTTATTGCCCGACTCTCCGTGTACACCATGCACCGTCAGCGACTCGATTACCTCAATCCTTACTTACGGAGGGGGCTCCGCTCTCGATCGCTCGGCGTACGCAATATTCCTATCCAATATCGCAAATCTTTCTAATTGTCGGAAGGAGGAAGGCGGACTCTGGAAAACGAATCGAGCACGCTGTGTAGGCGTGAGTCCTTCTACAACTCTTTCCACTACTTGCGCTTCGCTCTCATTGATACGGAGCACCAAAGCCGCATCTTCAATTTTCTGCACATAATTAGAGAATTGTTCACCTACTGATTGCACCCTTTCATACCTTGCTATTCTCAATTGTTACATCTCTCTTGGGGGTATAAAATGTACCAATGACCTAGCGTGGAAATCCTCAAAAGTCTCCCTGTTGTTAATAGCCTGTGGGTAGTAATGCTACAAACCTCGTCCGCCCCCTTAATGTGTAGAATAAGGTGATAATAGTTGAGCGCAAGAGTGTCACATGTGTGAAACGAGTAAAGTAATGCTAGAGTGGAATAAGTGTAGGTATTGAGCCGTGAGGGGAGTTTGGTACGTAGGTTTAGGGCCAACTATTCGTTGAACTGCGTATAGGTTTCACGTTCCGTCCTCGTCCGCCGCCGCAGACGTACATAATGAAGCATTAGGCTCCGTCCGTATTTAACCCGTAGGAAGTACGGTTGTTGGTATTGGTGAATGCATCCTCCATATACCGCCCTATGTCCCGATGGCGTATCCTCTGCCGCAGACGTGCGTAAGGAAATATTATTCTCCGTCCGTGTTTAAGTCGTAGGAAGAACGGTCGTGGAGACTAGTAAAGGCATCCTCCATAGCACGCCCTACGCCCCGATGATGTATTCTCAATCGCAGACTACGTAATTTAGCATTAGGCTCCGTCCGTGTTTTACCCTAGGAAGAATGGTCTTTGGGATTGGTAAAGGCAGCCTCCAAGGACCGCTCTACGCCCCGATGTCGTATACTCCGCCACAAACGTACGTAATGTAGTATTATGTTCCGTCCGTGTTTAATCCGTAGGAAGAACGGTCTGGGAATTGGTAAAGGCATCCTCCATAGCCCGACCTATGCCACGATGACGTATGGGAACATGTTACACCGTAATTAATGGCGTATAACGAAATCGTGACATATCATAACCGATATGTGTATGTAAGAAGAGCCGCCGTGTGGATTGGTACATTGCCGCCGTAAAGAAGATGACCGTCACATACCCGCAGGTCAGCCATGTAGACCGTGACGTGGGGTACTTATATCTTTGCCAAGACGTTTTTACAGTGATGCAAGGACGTTGTACTAGTGGATCAGTATAGGAACAGCGATAAAATATGAGAGCAAAACAGGCGTAAGGGTAAAAGAGCAAAGAAATGTAAATTTTTTTTGCGAATCGGGGGTCATGGATGCGAGTCCCACACCTAGGAGGATTTCATAGTGAACCTATGTTCCTAGAGGGAAAATAAAGCAAGTGGAAATCATGGAAATAATACACATCAATTTTCCTTTATTGTACCGAAGCACACATACGACACCTTAAATAGTCTATTGCAGACTTGTCTCCGAATTAGGACGTCCGAACGTCGGAGGAGGAGGAGAGGCAACGGTATGGTCGCAGCGTTCGTTTGTCTGGGAGGAGGATGATCCTGAGGCCGTCGAATTTTCGTCGTCGAAAGTCATGTGCACGTATTTTAATAGGTAAACACTTTAAGCACTTCTAGAATGGGGTAGGACATCCTCAATAATGCTATTTACCTAATTGATTACACAACGTCTTATAACGCTGTTTGGGTGTTTCAACGTGTCTGCTCGGGATGTCCGAGTTAGCCGCAAGCAAGATTTGCTTCAGGTCCTTCAATATCTTTCTCTCGGGAAGGCGCCTGGCTAGCATTTTGCGAGCTGTCGCGGGATCGTTCACTGCCAATTTCAATAGTTGTAACCATATCGAATATTGGATTAAAGGATCCCATCTCGTCAATAAACTTAGGATTTGTTTCCAAGTCATTTTCATTGTCCCCTCTCCCACCTCCACGTCCGGCTCTGGAGAGGGACCGGCAGCGAACCCGTAGGCTAATGGAGAAGGGGGATGTCTTGTTTCTCGTTGCCGTTGAAGACGGGTGGTAAACAGATACAGTCGTGCCGATCCTGCCGTAGGAAGTCAAGAGGATGTTCGCGGGATGCCCTGAACAGGCGAACTTCGTCGCTGATAAAACTGCTGTCCACCCCCGCATTTCTTACCTTTTTGCGCGCGTGACCGTTTCGGTAAAAACCGTCATTTGAAACAAACAAAGAACAAGACGTCATCAACCGCTAGCAATATATAGGAGGTCTCTTTACGTGACAGCAACAGTGGGTGTTCCATAGGAGGATCCGTAATTAATAATCTGACTACTTAAAATAGGAGTTCGCTTGTATAGGACAGCAACAGCGGGCTCCATAGGCCAAGAACCGTAAGTATTATTCTGACCATTGTTGCGATAATTGATATAAGTGCTTGTGTGTCAAACCTAAATGATTATGTATTTAATATAAAAAAAATCATTGTTCGCAGATTCGAGATAATGTACACAAATACGAGGTAGTACAGGCGGTACACTGCTGTAGAAAGGTAGCTTACCGTGCGTTTAATACCTCCTGCTGTTAATACGAATCCTGTAGCACAATTCCTAGCCTGTGTGAACGATATCATTGAGCACGTGTTACGCGATGTAGACGATAGTGATATTGTAGGGATAACAATTCCTAATCAGGTAAACCAAAAAGACAAACAGATCGGAATCAGTTTCAGACGGAAAGATCAGTTGCCGGGAGAAGTGATATGGAGCGTCTTTGAGAGAGTGTCGCAGTCGTATTCTAGATTCCATGCCCTGGACACGTTAGTCGTAACCGTGCATTCGGTCAAGATGCCCTTAGGGTTTGGCAGATGTGAATGAAGAGTAGGGGCAGACCGCTCTCCGTAATGGCCCACCTCAAGAAAAGTATCGTAGAGGTGAAGGCGGAGGAAAATTGTTTATCTCACGCATTAATAATAGCGATTGCAAAGGTACATAAAGATTCCAATTACGATGCCTTTTGTAAAGGTCGGAAGATACGTCAAGTAGTCCAAACGCTATCGAGACGACCGGGATCGATCTGTCTGACGGTGCAGAGATCCTCGAAATCGTCCTATTCCAGGAGCACTTTCGGGTGTATAAGATAGTTGTCCACCACTGTCTGAACTGTGATAACATCATGTTTGAAGGTCAGGTCGAATGCGCTAAACACCACAACCTACTGTACGATGATGTCGAAAGACATTATCACGTTATCACAAAACTTACTGGTGCCATGGCTACGAAGTACGTATGAAACGCGTGTCACAAAGTGTGTACAATCGACGTCACGCAACTCTGCGAATAGACGTGTAGCGATTGCATGGCCAGCCCTCCGTGTGAGTTCTACGACGTTCGATTTCGCTGCGCCGAATGCAACAGGCATTTTAGAAGCCCCACATTTTTCCACAACTACAAGCGGAGCACTAAACAGAAACGTTCCGTATGTGAGCGTAAGTGTTGTTGCGCGACGTGTGGATGGCTCGTGAAGCGCGGAAACCACGAATGTATCAAGCGATTCTGCAAAGAACTATAATCAGAACAGAGCTTTGGATCACCTGTGCTATATGGGACAACTGAAGGACGCGTTGCCACCCGCAGGTGATAAGGTACTATAAGTATTTGATGGTTTTGAGATTAACCAAAAATACCGGGTACACGGACAAGGCTACATTACACTACCTAACCTTGTCTGCCGGCAGCAGTTTTGTTCTCGATGCGCGGACGTGGAAGATATACAACGAGACTGCGTGCGATGCGGTAAAAGGAAGTACTCGTTCAGGGAAGATCCTGACGGGGATCTGCTTACATATCTATACGAAAAACACCCTTGGGCCAATAAGATTGTTACGATTCCATACAAGGTCAAAGCGTTTGAAATTCACTTCATTCTGAATATGGCGATCCTACTAAAATGGAAACCGGAACTGATCATGAATGGAAATACGATAATGTGCATGAAGATTCAGAACCTGGTCTTTCTGGACAGCGTGTCCTTCTTCCCATGTGCTCTGCGTAAGCTGCCCGAGGCGTTCGTTCTGACGGCCTCCAAATCGTGGTTACGTCACTATTTCAATACTGAGGAAAACCTAGACTACATAGGTCCCATCCCCAGCGTATCGTATTACGGTGTGAATGAGATGGGCGTAGAACATAGGAGTGATTACCTCGCGTGATACGACGACAGCCGGAAATGAGTGGAGCAATTCGACAACAGGCGCTAGCTGGAAACCTACTGTCAAGATGACGTAACATTCCTAAGAGAGGCGAGCCGAGTGTTTAGCCGCGAGCCTTGCACATAGGGAATATAGAATAATTTCTCGAGTCGAAACGATCGCGTCAGCATGAAATAAGTTCTTTCGTAAACGATTCTTGCAGTCCGGAACTATTGGACTCATACCTACTGGAGGCTAAATCTGTAATAACAAGTGCAGCAAGAAGGTCTTGATGTTGCTGCTTAAAATGAAACTGGCGGGCAGGATGAAAATAATGCACGGTCGCAAATGTCGCGATTACAAGCTACCCGAATTGCCCCGCTTCCGTGTAGAAGGTTATTGCCGAGAGACCCGTACAAACTACGTGTACTTCGGCTGTTATATTCATGGCCACACGTGCCAAACTTCCGTGACGTCAGCACCTTGAGGGGTTATACAATAACGGAACGCTACGAACGAACGATGTCGCGTCTGGAGCAGATAACGCGACTGGGATAGTTGGTTAATGTTCAATGGGATTGTGAGTTTGACGATGCAGGCATAGTGAGGCACGAACTGCTCCCTCATCCCATAGTCCAACAGTGTCAGCTGTGTACCCGCGATGCTCTATACGGAGGTCAAACTGAGGCCATGCGTCTATTCTACAAGGCGCGGGAAAATGAAAATGTACAAAATGTCGACGTGTAGTGCCTCTACCCGTATATATGCAACTATTTCAAGTTCACCGCGGGTCTTCCGGTCATTCACGTGGGAGACGTGTGGACGTCCTTATCAAATGTTCGATCGTCCCGCCCGAGAGGTTGTATCGTCCCGTACTCCCCTTGAGATGCAATCATAAGCTCATGTATTGCCTGTGTAGAACATGCGACATTACCTCCTCCGCCAGTGAAGAATGTGGACATACGATGGATGAGGAGCGTGGCCTCACCGGTACGTGGGTAAAGGAAATGTTGTAGCTGGCCGTTGAAAAAGGGTATAGGACACTCAAGATATATGAGGTTTTTTAGTATCAGGTCACCCAATACAACCCAGAAACATGCCAGGGCGTGCTATTCGTCGACTACATAAATACATTTTTAAATTGGAAGCGGAGGCTAACGCTTATCCCGGCTGGGTCCGCATTCCCGAAGACGAGGAGCGGTATGTTGAATCGTTTTGGATGAGTTAAGGGATACGGCTAGAGAAGAATTAATCCGGTATAACGCCGCGAAACGCGGTCTTGCCAAACTCTGTCTCAACTCCATATGAGGGAAATTGACGGACAAGAACTATGGGACCATGACCAAAGTAATCACGGAAAACAAATAACTGTACGTATTTCTGTCCACGCCCGGCATCGAGGGGATGTGATCTCGTGTTTGCCAAAGATGACGTAGTCTCGAATTCGTGGAAGTACCGGGCAGAGGAACACGTGCCGAGTTTGCGACAAACCAACGAGGTAATAGGATCTTACGTCACCGCAGTGGCAAGGATCAATCTGTATCGCTATCTCGACCGACTGCGAGAGAACGCGATCTATTTCGATGTGGATTCGGTAATATACATTCAGCTGAGGGACGGACACCCGATGATTGAAACAGGGGACAAATTGGGAGATATGACCTCCGAATTTCGCCCCCCGGTAAACCATATCAGAATTTGTGATTGGTGGGCCCAAGAACTACACGTACAAGGTGCTTGATACTGTCACCGCAACGGTTCCAAAAAAACACTCCGTAAAGTCAGGGGCATAACCCTGAATTACAATGCCTCGCGATCGGGCAATTTCGAAGTAATGTGGGACATGATTCTGGGAAGGACCGGGGAGCAGAACTTACCTTGGTGAATGTAAATACCGAGAAGTAGATTAAGCGTAAGAGGAGGAAGGCAGGAGGAGGAGGAAGTACAAATTTAGCGTTAGTCACCGAACCAAAAGATAAACTGTACAGAATTTCATTTTCAAGATACGGCGATTAGGTGACAATACATCTGTCCCGTTTGGGCATAAATAGGGGAGGTTGAATTGGGGAGAGGGTCGCGTCTTGGCCAGACCTTCCATTAGTAATGACCTCAAATTTCAGCATCCATTCTCGTGTATAGTGAGCTTAACTAGCGGTTCGGGCAAAACGTCATTCTTCATACGGCTGCTCCAGAGCCACGACGCCATTTGCACCGAACGAGAATTCGGCTAAGGTATAATCTGGTGTTACGGCGAAAAGACCGCTGGTCCATCAGGTTAGGATTTGCCCTGCAAAAACATAAAATATAACGAGGGCGTACCGCAGAAATTTGTTGGTGATGGCGGCAAACCGTGCCTCGTGATCCTCGACGATCTGTTGAACGACTTTCATTCTAAGCAATTGTGTGGCTTGTTTACGAGAGCCAGCCATCACATTTCGCTGAATGCCCATTATCTGGTCGCGTCGAAAAACGTCAAAGATAAGAAGCAGTTTATGTACTTGGTCCATCAAATGTAAGCCAAAGACAGTATTGGGTTGTAAAACGCCTACCTGAATACGACTCGTCGACCCCACAGTTACATCATCCTGGATCTGACACAAGATACGAATGACGGTCTGCGGTTTCGAACCAACATATTTCTGCAAGAATTACACCGGTCGTCTAACCTGTTATAGGCAATGAAGCGTGTTGAACTAATTATCACGCCCTTCACGTGTTCAAGACGGCCGAACCGGAATTGCTTAAAGCCATAATAACCAATTGTAACAAAGAACTCTTGAATTTTGTAAGCCAGTGTGTGTTGGACGTCCTGAACGAAATTATAAAATTTTTCTCGTTGTAACACGCGCAAGCTGCAAAAATAAAAGGTGCGGGCTTCGCAAGGTCGCAGATAGGCACGTGTCTCTCTCGGGCAAGAAGGGACTCATAGTTCAAGGAGGGGAATTTCTGTTGCTCCTACTGGGCACCATTCTGCCAACGATCGCCAGCTTCATCTCCGCGCGTGTATAAACATGTTACGTAAAATGAACCTCGTATCGGCCGACCATTACCGTAGTAGAGACAAACGAGGGGGCCCCCGCACTTATTGTGCAGCAGACTTAAAAAACAACATAATCCGTATGAAGAGTCGGTTAAGATGCGCCACAAGATTCGCGAGGTCGATATCAGACGGAAGACGCAGAAGAAAGCGATCTCGGATTTTTTTTAAGACGAGTAATGCCGGAACTTTCGAACAGGGTACACTCCCTTTCACCTCCTTCGCGCCCGGTCTAGCAAAACATTTGAGGCGAAAACGCGTAAGACGCGACGCAGGAAGTCTGTTGGAGCACACTCGAATTCTAGAGACATATCAGTCTGGCGATAGCATTAATATAACGCGAGGAAAGACATTTTGCGATGTCATTGCGACTCTCTTTGCGAAACCGAAGGAACGGGGTGTCGAATCCGCATTAGGACGTAAGTGTTAAAAATATAAATGAATACTACTAGCAGATTATACTATGAACCAGCCAGAACGTCGGTTTTCTCGACCCTGCTGAAGCTTCTATCCGCGACGGTGGCGGCGGCGAAGAAGAAGTTAAGAAAGAAGAAGAAGAAAGGTACATCGACAATGTCGACAAAGTCTGTCGACGACATTAGAGCGTGGTTAGAGGTACAGGATACTTATACGCTTCTTAGTCCGGTGAGGAAGTGTTTCGCACATAATCGCTATAACTTGACTATCGTGATGGACGTGTGGGAATGCGACCTGATGGATGTACAGGCCTATGCAAATGCAACGATAATCACAGACACATTGTATCGGTTATAGATGTATTCTCGAAATTTCTACATATAATCCTTTGAAGACAAGGAGCAGAATATCCGTTACCTCGGCGTTTCGTTTAATATTCGATGACATGAAATGTTCCAGCCAACGACGACGTCCCATACGTGTACAAACTGATAAGGGTAAGGAATATCTAAATAAATAATTTCAGGACATGTTACGGGACGAGGGGCATTCAGTTTCAGGTGTGTAGGAACCCCGACTTGAAATGTGCAGTCGTAGAACGCGTGCATCGCACAATTCGCGGTAGTCTCTAGAAATATTTTACATATAAAAATACATAAAGATATATCGATTTCCTGCCTAAATTTGTCAAGACCTGCAACGATACGGTTCACTCGCCGACTGACATGGCGCCCTCGCGAGTCACCGAATCGGTAGTGCCAGCAAAATGGAAGAGGATGGAGACGGCCCGGGAGCGCATTTGCTACGCGAAAGCGACGACGTTTCGCGAAGGGCAGCACGTGCGCATCAGCAAACAGTAGATGATGTTCGCCAAGACTGCCGAGGAGAATTTTAGCGCCGAAATTTTCAGGGTCCGCGAAAGTATAATAGAGGCGGCCGCGAGACATTTACCAGCTCGAGGATTTAAACGGCACGCATATAGACGGTCAGTTTTATCGCGAGGAACTGACACCCGTACGCATAATAAACCGGACAGTTTATAAGATAGATAAAATCATGAACAAGGGGATTAGACGAGGCATTCCTGAATATATCTTCCTAGGCGAGGTTACAGTCAGGACGTCGACTCTTGGGAGTCTGTAACTAACGAGAAGAATATCTGAAAAAAAATATGGCGACGACGAGCCACTTATACGACACTACGTTCAGCGACGCCTCGCGAGATATCTCCGAACAAAACACACACGCCGATATACAGTTAAACTGGCGCAACACATCGACCTGGGTTCGACCTTCAATTGGGAATTGGGTGTGTGTGAAATTTCGTGTTCCTCGACGCACTCAGAGGAAACCAATGCCCTAATATACTGTAACCTGATATCACCGAAATTTGTGGGCGACAGCACCATCTACAGCATGCGGAATTCGTCTTCCCTTCATCATTATCATCGAGTGAGCACGAGTTTCGAAACGTGTATTATGTGCATTTCGAACAGAGGAGATTTCAGGACGTCCGGATCGAGTTCCTGATGACAGAGTACTGCACATCCCCTTCGAGGACAGCACGACACCCTTTAACGTGGTGCTTCATTTTCGTATGTATTACAAGTAGTAAAAAATGTATAAAATGCAGCGTTGTCATCTCTACAAGGATATTTACAACGATTCATCCATTAGAAGTGTACTACCTAAATCAGGCGGGTCGAGGTCTCACACACCCGGGGATCGGTACCGTTTAATCCACCCAGCTCTATCTATAGCGATGATATGCGATCGAAAATTATTTCTTGCAGTCTCTTCCGCTGGGTCCGGCCTCTCCTGGGAAGCTGTGTCAAGGAAGTAGGCCGCGAGACGTTGCTTACCGGTGGCAAGACCCTCACCGATATCGCGGAACGCAAGTCATCCGACGATACGAATGCTGGAGATATATTGTATAAACACGTGACTGAATCCGCAAAAAAAACGTGATTAGCAAAATGCGAGGCCGTGGACGCAAACACGCCCGAGGAGAGACGATGGGCCCCAAGTCTCGAAACGTAAAAGTGAAAAAGCGTGCCCCGAGAAAAATAATAAAAAAGGATATCTTTTCCTACATTATTTTATTCACTCTTTGATGGCCCATCGACATGTCTGCTGCAGCGGAGATAGCGTCCGTTACTAGCGAGTTAGACAACCTTGGCAACGGGCCTATACAGAGGTCTGAGCTGGGGACGATAGACAACGCGTACAAATCCATCGCCCGCGTCGATCGAAACGAACTGGATTTTTTTTACCTGCCTATAACGATACGTACATAGATCTAGATATCAAACTCTTCGTCCGGGGTAAATTGATTTCGGCTTCGGGAAAGGATGTGGGATTTACGGACCCCACGAGCGTGACCAATAATTTATCCACTCTCTGTTCATTGAATTAACGTCACTCTCAATGGCGTCGCCATCACGCAGGCGAGCGAGCATTATCATTATCGCTCTTATTTCGAGACTCTCATGACCTACGGCATAGATGCGACAGCAACATATCTCTCGAACGCGTAATGGCATCTCGACACTGGCGACTTGCAGCCTATCGACCCCTCTGCCGAGACTCTGACCGCCACGACAAACCGGGGATCCATCACTCGTTGGAAAAGACTTAGCGCTTGCAGGGAAGTCGAGCTCTTTGTTCGATCACATAGTGACATATGTAATGTGCTCCTAAACTACCGGTCAGTCGTGTCAGGCCAAACCCCGCATTACTGCTGGCTCACAATTCGACACTGTGCAAGGGGAGTCTCGTGCGGTATAAACTAATATGAGTCGAACTGAAGACGTTCACATCCTCCGCCGGATCAAAATCCTTGTCTATTGACAACGTCGTCCTAGGTCCCATCCCGAAACATCTCTTATTCACCATTTCTTAAGAATGCCGATTAAAACGGTTCGTTGGACAGCAACCTGTACAAATTTCAACATTACGATATAAGCGATAAGAGGTTGCACGAAGCAATCACGTGTCTGCTGTACCTGGAATTCGACAATTCCGTCCTCGTAGATATTTCGCGTAACGTCACGACCGACTTCTAAAAGAGAGATGGACACTGTGCAAAAACTGTGTACACTGCGCGACGTTAACTCATTCATCGAAGTATTCCCTTGCGATCTCCTAACACATTCCATCGCGCGAACCTTCACCGTCATCATCAATGCCGATCCCCTCACAGACAAAAGTTTACAATGGCTAGCTGTGCACTTTCGACACAAAACTTCGAGATCATACTACTTCGATTAGTATGGCATTGTACCGCTCGTGCCCAACATCCAGGCGTTCATTAAACGCAACTGTACGAACTGGGACAACAACAGGAGACAACTGCTAGTCCTGGCGAGTACTGAATGCGCAAGTACTGCTGTCTATTTGCCCTCTACATGGATCGGGGCTATACCCCGAAACAATTAATCTCGTTCTTCGATGCGTGCAACGCAGACCAGCTGGTGGAGCGAATGTTCACTACCGACTTCGGGGACCAAATGTCGCGTGGCGGTTGGGGCCAATGCTACTGCAGCTGCCTATAAAATATAGGTACTTTTTCAGATTTCATTATTCGTAATCTAATGCCTGGAGGTAGAGAGGTCGTGATTGATTACGAGTTCTTGCGGGGGCGGTAGAATGAGACGCTCGTCAAATAGCTCTCCGAGACGTTCCGTTTCAAGAGCCCCTACAATATGGCCTATCATAGTTTGACAGAGAACGGCTTAAATTGGTCCAATGGGCATATAGAATATAATGAACTACTCAAGGTCATCACCGAAGCCGCGGCGGGATTCGCGCACCTCTACGCCTACGGCGTCTTTAAATGTACATTCATAGCGGGACACATGTGACGGCCGATCCATAACCAAGATGATCTCGTTTGCCTCCGACCCGACTCTATCAATCACGACCACTGTTGTACATTGCCATGTCACAAGTTTCCTAGATTTTCTTCAGCAACCAAAGTCGCGCACTCTCTCTACGATTGGTTTGTAGGATACCCTACGTTTGAGTGATGTATAAATACCGTATTCCAGAGAATGATAACCTTTAATTCAGTCGCTTGGTGTTACACTGCTCAAGTTGTAGAGAGCACGAAGCGAAACAGAGGCTGGAACAAAACTGACTCTGCGGGCCAATGTGGTCTCCATTTGTATGGTCTGCTGGCTTGGTGTATTATCTGTGATTGGTCGAAATACACTGGCCTGTGATTGGCCTGAATAAGCTGGCCTATGATTGACCAGACTGAGCTGTGGCGCGCGGCACTTGTCAGGGCCGTTCGGCGGACCTGTTGCATGTTTATTTGAGGTCCTGAAACAGGGCCGTTAGTAAAGCTGTGGAATGTTTGTGTGACGACCTGAAACGGGGCCGCTAATACGGCTGTGGGATGCTCCGACTGTTTATTGTATTAGCTCCAGAAGAAAGATTTTGTCCAATGTTCCGCTGACATGACACGTCATACTGCCGAATTAGTTGCAGCCGATCGAGCACGCCGATCGAACCCCATAAGTCTGCTCCCTGCTGCTATCATGGAAAATCGTCAACAACTTTCTGCTGCAAAGAGGAGGCGTCCCCAGGAGCAACAGCAGCAGCAGCAGGGGCTGCCTGACGCCTCGTCCGAAATCTGTGTTTACTGGCTCTGCCAGTCCAGCATTCGATCCCCAGATGGTCCTGCTCATGCGCCTGTTCTTCATCAACTCGGCAAAAACCAAGTATGTGCCTGTCGGTTTCTACCCCGCTCGCGACTATCAGCCGCTGGTGGAATTCGGCGCCATACGGTGGGGCGCGTCGAAATCCATCCTCCTCACAGACGAGCATATCGACACGCTGGCGGACTGTCTACTCAAGTTGCTTGTTTCAATCTGCAATGGGGGGGGGGGGGACGGGGGGAG
>Ga0123352_10005728_pt1 | contig 18812 bp, 12 predicted proteins | sample TergutLab28metaG_FD_89700 | JGI IMG/M metagenome (GOLD analysis project Ga0123352, IMG submission 89700) | Labiotermes labralis P1 segment gut microbial communities from Petit-Saut dam, French Guiana - Lab288 P1 | ecosystem: Host-associated > Arthropoda: Insects > Digestive system > Gut ... | reverse complement strand
GTGCACTGGCGCGTTGTCATGAAGGAGCAGCACGCCTGCTGAGAGCTTTCCTCGCCTTTTCTCTTTGATGGCCTCTCGCAAAGCGGTAATTGTGTTAGCATAGGTCTGTCCAGTTATGGTAGTTTTCTGTGGCATGAATTCTAAAAGCAGAAGTCCTTTCTCATCCCAGAAAAGTTGCCATGACTTTGCCAGCAGATTTTTCAACCCTACGCTTTTAGGGGTGGGGGAAGTCTTGTGCTTCCACTGCATGGACTCCATTTTGGACTCAGGATCTCTGTGATATACCCAAGTCTCGTCTCCTGTCACCAAACGTTGACAAAAATGTTCCGGATCCTCAGCGAGCAGCTCCAAGTTCTCTTGACAGCACTGGCGACGAATGTCCTTCTGAAAAGGACTCAGCATTCTTGGGACCCATCTTGCACTGACCTTGGACATGTCCAGATTTTCATGAATAATGGTCCAAACTGCTCCTGCTGAGATGCCTGTCTCTTCCGCTAATCACGACACCTTCATTCGCCTATCTGCCAAATCAAACTTTCCAATTTCTGGCACATTTCTTCAGAAGTCGCTTCCACAGGACGCCCAGTGTGAGGGTCATCTTCAATCAACTCTCTTCCCCACTTAAATTGTTTACTTCAAAATTTTACTTTGTAGTAAGAAGGGGCAGACTCCCCATAAACTGCTACCATGCGTTCAAGTATCTCCTTTGGCTTCTTACCTTCTTTAGTAAGAAATTTTATAATTGATCTTTGCTCCAAATCGAGCAGTTACTTAGAAACTTCACACACAGGTTCACTTGACATGCTGTCACTCTGACAGAATCGCACTGAGCTGAGGCTGCATATGTGACACCTCAAGACATGTCCCAACACGCACAGACTTGTTTCAATCCGCTCATTGCCTTCTCTCCTGCTTAGGTAGATAAATTATTGAACACCCCTCGTAAAGCAGCGTATACTTTCAAAAGATAGTACATTTACAATACTAAAGAGATCTCTGCGTGCAATATCTTATATACAGGCTACTGTGGTAATGTCCAGATTCACTTACTTATTCCAGATTACATATTCACTCTACAAATACGTGTCCCTGCAGAAACTAAATTCCAGTTGTATTTTCTAGCTCACATTTTTCTTACACAACAGTACCACACCACGAACGTTCACTGAATGTTGAAGAACCATGATTAAGACTTTTCTTGTTACCGACTATCGTGACAAAAAAAATTGTGGTTTTCTTTACTCCCTCCTGACAAACAAAATATCTCTATCGGCCGTGCACACATTTCGCACAAGTTACATCCCAGTTAAAAATACAGGCGGTACCTGAAATCACAGAGATTTTGATACAAACTTGAGGGCGGTTTAAGATACAGGTCTGAGAGAAATTTGTGTTTTTTTTTTTACTGTACTACTAACGTAAATCACTTCAGCTCGGCCAGCCAACCGCACAAGCAATATATTAACACACGAAACAGCTGAAGGCCTGCCATATATCGCTAACTGTTACAACATTCGCTGGCATACAATCGAGAATATGATGGTAATACTTGAAAGGCACGTTGTCACAGCTCCACGTGCAATGTAAAACGAAACATAAGCTTCATGCTACCCAACATGTAATTACGAACGGTCAGAGTATGTCCAGTGTCAGGAACGGGGATGACAAAGACGACAATACAATTGACAGTACACACACACACACACACACAGTCTCGCTCCATTATATGTTACTTAGCCTATTTAACCAAAAGTAAGGATATAAAAAAAAATAAAGAAATACCAAGTTTTGGTTGAGTGACCCCTTAAACTTGAAACCCTGGTCAACCACCCAGCTCCCTCAAATTAAAACCCTGTACTTGATTAAGTACCTGTAATATAATAAGAAAGTAACTAACAAATTCTTGCAAACATAATAGCTTAACTTTCGTATGTCTTCCCCCCCCACCCCCCCAGTCACCACAAAATACAAAGTTGCTCTCCTTAGTTTACCCTCTCTAACTTAGATCATACCTTCCGAAAAAAAAAAGACAGCAATTTTACCTTTCCAAATACGAATCTTTACAATTCCATAAATTCCTTCAGAATTCACCATCCTATTTAAGAATAAAATGCAGTTCAACCTAGTTATGTCATGAAGGGGACTGAATATTTTGTCATTATAAATGAGTGTTTTTATAACCGAGGAATAAAATGTTATGTTTAACAGCGAGGAACTTAATGGTACCACAGAATATCTGACACTATATACGAGGTGTCGCATAAACCAATGTCATTATAATCGGGTTCTACTGTTTTATGACATTAGGAGGTAAGGTACGAGGTAAAGGCAAACTTGTCCCTGTATACATCATGAAGGCATATGGGGACTGGTGGTACAGGTCCACTCATTATTGACCTCGGCACCACACGGAGGTAAGGGGTCAACTGTACACCCCAGCCGTTTTGTCCCGACGAAAGAACGCCGGTACCCAATGAACTGGAAAAAGGGCGGGCCCCAAAGCTGATGTGGATGCTTTAGAGAAGAGAAAAACTTCCTGCCCCTGCTGCGATTCGAACCCGAATCGTCAAGCAAAGTTCCATTCAAACACATTTAAATGAACCTAACAAAGTTTCAATGTTGTACTAAACTCGATGAAAATATTACAAAAACCTCCATGTAACCGAATCAGGGGCCTTCTTTAAGGGCACAAACAGATGATGCAGTGTCCTAATGTATTTCCATTTATTCAATATATGAACAGCAGTTTATTTTTGTTGTTACACCGTGCATGTTGACGAGTTACTCAATTATTATACCAACTACTGCACATACATAAAATTTATAAAATTTTATATATGTGCAGTAGTTGGTATAATAATTGAGTAGCAGTTGATTTGTTCAAAATCCAACTAATAATTCCAGTAATTTCGTCTATGTATGCAATTAACCTTTAAGAATGGATGTTCGATAAAATTTTGTGTGTAGCAGATAGCAGCGATACGATCATTTGGTGGTCATTTGGGTTTATGCAGTGTAGAAACCCACAATAAGACCACAAACTGATCCAGCAACCATCATGAAAACCTAAACACTTATATGTCTCAATAATTACCTGTCACTTATATCACCCTCCAGAATACACAGATACAATAACTGACTTCTTTCCTTACATACAGAGCACATTAACCTATGTAATCATGCAATACATCCAAAGGTCCTCACCCTGAGAATGTTCACATGAAGGTTGAAATATGTTGGGAATATGTTAATGGTTGTATTCAATACATGCATATATGAAAGTTCTGTTTTATGGCTTATTTTACTAACAGTGAAATGCAACAGCATAGATATGAAATTTCACAAAAAAGCTTGCCTTTTTTTTTTGTAGCTGCCTAAATGGTGCTAGTTATGAAATATTAGTCTAGGATACATAACAATGCTAACACAAACAAAAAAATGTTATTATGCACAAAATCACAATGGTATTATGATAACACTAAAATACAGTGAAGGTCTCCCAAGATATCATCATCATCATCATCATCATATATCTTTCACGCAGTTGGGCCACTTGATGACCCGTTCCAGTCTCACATATCCAGAAATCTCTTCAAAGGTCTACCATGATTCCTTCTGCCAGTTGGGGAGTAGTATTTCATTAACCTGGGTAATCTATTTCGAGGAATTCTATTTACATGTTGTTTCTTTCCGTGAGACTTGCCAGTGGTTAAAATTTTTCCTGAATGGGTTATGGACCCAGAGCAGGGTAAGTCCAGTGGTAGGATTGCTACCTTTAGCCTCTGGACCGGCATGTTTAGGGATGGCACTTCCTCCATGAAACAGTTATACCTCTGTGACTTGGTCATCATTTCCTCGTTTGTGAGAATAGGGTATACCACGAGAACGTGAGGATGACTGTTGGGTAGGATAGGCTATAGTATTACACATCACTACCCCTTATATACCCCCACGTTATTTCTGGAAAAATTAAGCAAATTAGCCTTATTAAGTGGGAAAATGTCTTGAATGGGTAAGCCAGAAAATGTTATTCTTTTGTAATTCTGTATTAAAATTTGTATTCCTTTTTCTGGAAGACTATTTCATGTATATTTCACATTAAATGCTTCACTTTCACCATCAAACCATAGTTCAAGCGCTGCCTTCTTTAGTGATTTTCACACATTCTTAAACATAAGACTTCTTTACAAGACCAACTGGTCGAAAAACAGCCTGTTATTGCTGGAACCATTTCACACATATGTATTCTATATCAATACATTTTGACATTCTCATATTTTTCTGAATCAGCTGTTCACCTCACACTGCATATTGTGTCTAATATTTTTAAATTCACATAAATGCAAGTTTCAAAGTGACTTTTTTTTAAATCAAGGAACATTTTAAGCAACATCTACTGTGTTTATAAAATCCAGCTTTTATTCAATTGAGAAGAGTTAACATTTCATGCCACTTTTATGATGTCCTAGCTGATTATGTGTTCAGTAATAATGGCTCTACAAGATGAAAAGTACACATATAAGCAACTTCAAGTAAACACAAAATGCACATAAGTTGTGAACACAACATACTTGAAACTGGTGGAATTTAAGTCAAAATTCATAGTTACAGTCACAATGTGCTCCACTCAACCCACATTTAATCACATAACAGGTTACAAAGATGCCATGACTATGTGTCACTGTGTGAAAAACTGGTATGAAAACTGATGGCAGTGCAGTGGGAATGTAATGTCATTTCTCACATTTACACTGGTTAACAATGAGAATCTTATCTGCACCTCTGACGCATCAATGATACGATCTTGGAAATCAGTCTTTATGACCTGAGTTTTATTTTGTTTGGTAACAAATTACACGAATAAACTGTTTAAGATATTGAAGCAAGAACATATTAAATGGGTGAAAATTCGTTGTGTTGTGAACTTTTTGAGCTTCTTTGGTGGGAAATCCTTTCGAGTGAGAAATGTACTGAAAAGCCAATGTACACATTTCACGGCAAATTTGTTGTACAACGTTATTCTAATGTCTCATAAGGGAAAAACTTCTGAAGCAGGGCTATGTTTGTGGGTCCAATATACAAGATTTAGATATTCCACAGAAACATAAGTTAGTATAAATAACAACATCCTGATTATCAAATGGACCAACTACATCTCTAATACATAACTTAACATATTAACTTAAACGGTGTACTTAGTTTCCTTACTGCATGACCAGCCAAATGACAGGTCATACAAAACCTCCTGATCAAGGGAGTGATAATGTGTTGTTTGGTCAAGGTAATGAACATCTCAGCACGTGGTGATAGAAGAGGATGGAGCAACTGTGGAATAATGAAAATCAGGGGAAAAGAGAAGAATCTGGCAGAAAATATTGCTCCTGTGCCACTATGCCCATTGCAAATATCAAATGAAGTCACATAGGACTGAACCTGAGGCCCTGATGTGATAAACTAGCACATGGATACCTGATCTATGGCACAGGCTAACCCATTAACTACACTACCAATGAATTAAATTCTATTTCTGTACACTGAATGTCAAATAAATTAAACAATAAGAAGCTGTACAACATGAAATTCAGTGAATACAGAAACACATTACAGCACAGGAATACTGTACACAGAGTGATTTAACTAAACATATTATACACCAGATGGTATCAGTTCATTTCCCTCCCCTATAATACTAACATGTGAAAAAACAACCCTCAAATCACATACACACATTTACTTAACAACCAGTTCATACACAAAATTACTTTATAACAATACAAACAGATGGAAATTTTATCACAATCACAGCTGTCATGCAACTTCTTATAATTCAAAATGCTGTACAAACACTACTGTCCCTTTAACCCTTCTGTAACATATAGGAAATACTGTGTTACATTATCACAACTCAGTAGACTTAGGCAATGCAGGGAGCCCTTAAGGTAATGTATAAAAGGGTTAAATGTGAAGACATATCACATACAACACTTTAAAGCCTCTTCTTATATCACACAAACAGAAATAATATTTCATCAATAAAATAGTTTAGGTTACAATACAGTCAATAACTTAAGAGCATAGTGTTCAGTCCCTGGATGTGGGAGGAAAATGAACTGGATGGAATGAGGAAGAAAGCAGTTATGGTTTAGTTGATGGTACTATCTGGACATCTGGCTGAGGTGCCTACGGAAAATCACAAAAAGTGTGGGACAATTGGTGTCCTAGCCCGACAAATTCCAAATGTCAGTCATAGTCAACTTTAGTGCGGCTATATTCACATTTCCGATGATATTACTTGGATCACCACAAATCACTATCGGAATGTTTATTCTCCTCGTCCTCATGGATTTCGTTTATTAATGCCTCTGTTGGCCTCAAAATCCTCTATCAGCATATCCTTCATCTACATCCACATCTTTGCTCTGCAGGTCATATGCTACATCTGTGTTATCTCTCGCTAGTCTTCACTCACTCTATCTACACATTCTTTACAAGCCTGCTCATATGTCTTAACAAGAAGCATGCCCATCATATGGCTGGTTAACCTTTCAATGGTGCTGTGGTTTTAAAACCCCACTAGTGGTGAGGAAGAAAGAGTTTTAAATTTAAAGCATCTGAAAATGCATTGATTAAAACATGAATAGTTTTTGTACCAACAGACAGATTTTTTAAAATTTAGAGTATATACACAGCAACATGCAGAATTTAACTAAGCAAGTAAGAATATTACCTCAGTAATTAAGTTTTGTGTGGTAAACTTCATAGCAGTCTCCATATACACCTACAACACACTCAGTTCAGCAGCACACAGTGTCCATTCATTCGGTACACACTCTTTCATAAGTCTCTTCTTTCTAGCTTCTGGGTGACATTCTTCACAGAACATGACATTCTGGGAGCTCTGATATTGTGATTATTACATTACTACTACTGTCATATGAACATAGCTGAAACCCATCTGCTGTGTACAACATGAAGTTGCAAGGTATGAAGCTGCACCTTCATGCATTTTACTTGTATTTGCTAGCCACAATTGGTGCCACTGACTCAATTCTTCAGCATGCTATGTGTGTTGTAGTGTTTCCTCTTCATGCATTTTATTTGCTCGCCATGATTGGTATCAGTGTCTCTTTCATCCAGCATTTCAATCACATCTCATTAATCTTGATTTTCAGATTCACTGAGATAAATAAATGACATATCATAATTTCTCATCTGATGTTCACTTAGAGGATTAAGTTAACTCCAGAAAAGCCCCTCTCCACTATCACCATGGTTTATGGTCGCTGTCGTCAATGCAATTATCACCACCATTTTAGGGATTAAGTTTACTCCAGTTGAGACTTTCTCCATCATCACAAGAACATATTATTATTATTAACTTTAAAATATTTTAATCTCTTTGCAGATATGATTATGTAGGAATTTCAGACTTATTATGATACTCAAGTTTAACAACCAAATTAAATAGGTAAAAAAATGAAACCCAGTGTATCATCAGTATTAAACGCTGATCATCAATTGCATATTACGATTAAATTAAATTTCACCTACAGTGTATTTAAAACATATTTTCATATAACACCTGCAACCCTGTTTATTATCCAAAACACCAATTGTTAATCATATATTAAAAGGTAAAGGTAAAGTTCACCCTAGAACAGGCCACGAAGGCCCAGATGGGGAGTAGATTATAGCTCTACTCTTTCTTTAACCTCGGCGATAGATGGGGGGTGGGTGGTCAATGACATGGCCCAGCTGCTTTACCCCTGGGAAAGCCCCAGTACCCATTGTATAGGAGGCTGGGTGGGCCCCAGGGCTGGTCTGGATGGGTGTGGAAAATCCTCTCCCCACTGGGATTCAGTCCCCGGACCATCCAGCCCATAGCGAGTTGCTATATGGACTGAGCTATCCTGTTAAAAGTAACTTAAAATGTCATCTAAAGTTTATTTAAGATATCTCAGTTGTAACTACTTTTCCAAATGACACCTTGTTATCCAGATCTTAGTCTCACTTTTCAGCATTTCAATAAAGCTTAATTACTGAAATGATACTATGTAAAAGAATTCAGAAACACTCAAAAGAAATGTTTTCTCACATTAGGGATGAAGAATAAAATAACTACCATTGGTGTGACTGAGTGAATGGGTCACAACTGGTTTGCTACTTATGATAAACCCTCCTTTGTGATTGATGGCACAACTGTGGGTTCCAAGGTTTCCACGTTTATGATACAGCCGGTCTGTGATGTCACAACCCAGATTTGAATTGGGACTATGTCTCAACAGTTTTGATAGTGCTTGGTTTGCAAGTCATGTCAAAACTCTGGGTTCACTTGTGTTCACCCCAACATTCCCCCTCAAGTGTAAGTGACGCAGTTACATGCCAGTTTCCATGGTCACAATACAGCCCTGCTAAGTTACGTGACAACTATTGTTCCAATGGTCAAGGAGTCATGGTGGAGCTTGGTTTGTGCATGGCATCATATCCAGGTTTCCCTTGGCTACTACAGAGCTGGGTCTATTTAGTATCCATGGAAAACAAATAAAAATCTGCGTCTGTAAATTATAACCACCAAATGGTAGCCTCAGAGATGAAAGCAATGCTTGATTTGCTTTTACCATGTGATTGATGGCATTAACAACAACTGGTCTGTGAGGTAATTAACATCAGTTGTGGTTAGCACATAAACATCACGTAAGGCTCATCATATCAATAATCATATTGTTGCAACCTAACCCTCAGGCTTAATATGGGTGTGACTTCACACATAAACCAATGTTAATGCCATCTATCAGACATTGGATAAGACAACACCCATAAACCAAGTATTTTATATATTGGGACACCCACATCTATATTTCAAACTCTCCTATATGTTTCAATATTACTTCTCTTTTGTTTAACCACATATTCCCATGCCAAGGTCCAGATGTTATCATTTCTACAACTTACTTTTCTTTGTCTCCATTACTCCATACCCATCTCTCACTAGCATATCTTGACAGTATTTTAGGAGTGCTTTGTAGAACTTCAAATACCATACTTAAACCTAATATAAGCCAACCCACACTCATACCTTCAAAATTCAGAAAATTACCTACACAGAACATGTTTGACTTTGTGTGTGATCTTTCAGATCCATTATAAACATAATTATTGTCTTATACATTGATAAATACTGAATGTAGAGGTGGTGAGGAATAACAAGAATCTAGCACTGATTTTGCAGTACAAAATTCACATAATTTTTTATGGCTACACAGTCTACTCACAGTGCATGGTGGTATCAAAAACAAATTAAAATAACCTGCATAAAATCAGCGTAACATGAAGCAACATTACACCTGCGTTTGAAACTCTATGCTAAAACAGCATCTACAGAGCGAAACAGAAGAGCCTGAAATATTTCAGAATTGAACACCAGAAGACAGTTAAAAACTTAAAATCCTCCATCTCCTTATACCACATGGATGAGTACCCATAACTGTTTAGCAATTAACATGTAGTGCTTTGTCAGGTAAAATGATTATGAGGGTGAATTTGAAGGTAAACACCATTCACCTGCAGGGTGTGAAAGAAACTAAGAACTGCACACCACGATAAATCATATAATGACTAAGATTCAAAATGGTTACTTTGAATTAAAGGTTACAAATGTGAGCAATTAATATTCTCAAACATCTTGAACTGTTTTGAATGTGGTGGTAAGAGTAACAGTAACGTGCTCATAATTTTATTTATTTATTTATTCTTGGTTTATTTACTGATGCTTTCAATAGTGCTCAATAATTTGATGATAGGTAAAAAATAAACTGAATATAAATAATATGGTGGCCTAATTTGGGGTATTATCTCAGTCTTTAATTGTAGTGAAACAGAAACCTACAGTCAGAATAACCAGTCTCTGGGCCTAGATTTGAAACTGGGACCTCCTGAATATAAAAACATGCTAACCACTCAACAGTAAGTTTCAATTTCCTAGACTATCTCAGTTAATAAACTGGGTGGTGTAGTACAACACTTTAGATCCCTATTTGGGAAACACCTTATTTACAGTTGTATGGATTTATAACTAATCTATGGTTTTACTCATTTTCTCCAGGCAAATGTCAAAACAGCACACTGAAATAAGGTGGCTCCTTCCCAATCATTACACACCACAGAAGTTTTTAGGTTTTCAGGGTAAGACTGTTCAGAGGGTGGTCTTCTGAGTCATGACACCATGCAGTCTTGTAGGCTGACACGGAAGTTTAGGAGAGATATCCTGCTTCCATTTTCAAGGCTGAAGGATTAGGTCAATGCAGACATTACAATGATTAAGTTCACACTGTAGTGGGCTGCAATGAAGATAGCCAACCCCAACCTTTCACTTCACAGGTTCATTTTATGAAATATAACCCCTGCAGATGAAATGGTATCATCACATACCTAGTCACAAAGCCACAGCAGATGCAAGAGAGCAATAAAAACATGCCAGTAGTGTCTTATATTGCCATTTCCTGAATGACTTTCAAGGAAGATCACAGGCTGAGTATGTATGATGGTGCTGAGGAAGATATTTGGGACTAAGAGGGGAGAGGGGACTGGGGAAAATTGCATATTGAGGAACTTCAACATTTGTACTCCTTGCCAAATACTATTCAGGTGATCAAATCAAGAATGAGATGGGTTGGGCATGTAGCACATATGGGGGACAGGAGAGATGCAAAAAGGGTTTAGTGGGGAAACTGCAAACAAAGAGACCATGTGCAAGAATTAGGCATAGACTGAAGTATAATATTAAAGTGGATCTTCAAGAAATCAGTTGGGAGGGATGGCATGAACTGGACTGATCTGGCTCAGGACAGGGATAAGTAGTGGGTTCTTGTGAACATGGTAATGATCCTTACATTCATAAAATGTGGGGAATTTCCTGACTAGTTGAGAATCTATTAGCTTCTCAAGAATGACTCCACTCCGGTGAGTTAGCTATTTCCTGCACAACTCAATCTCTAGGAAAATTTAATTTATCTGTTGCTGCTCTGCTGGAACAATGTTTTACAAATATTTCTATAAGTGCAAAGTTCAGTTCAAAATACACATCAACCCATCCAATTCCTGTATAATATACAGGATAATGTAAGCAATATTTACAGTTCTGCAAAAATGAGCACATCACAACAGCTGGACACTCAGACCTCATACTTAAATATTCATCCTTTAAACTCCTCCCAAACAAAATGGGAGAAACATACTGTATTTTATTTTCATGAATAAGAATCCTGCCAACATGCCTACCTGCTGGTTCTCGCTGAACAAGTGATTCAGCTGGGTTCACAGAAGACATTACAATCACATATCCCTTCATCAATAGTTATATTTCAATTTTCGAGGATTCATGAAAGCTCGCACTACATCATCTGTAACTTTTGCTCTACGTTCCTGGTGTCCAGTAATTATAGGCTGAAGTACAGCAATCAGTTTTTTTTTTAGTTCTCCAGTAAGCAGTTCCCCATTTGTATAATTCTGTAAAACAAAGAAATATTATTGTGAAACCTTGAATGACTAGGACAACGTTACTGAGCTTAAGCATCATCCAAACAATCTGGACAGTGGAACCATCCTGATCCAATTTCAGAAACGGTTTTCCCACTGATACATGCAAACCAATATCCTACAATTCTGTGGTAAGTAATACTTTTCCACAGTGCTCCCACCTCTGAAATACAAAGGGTGTGTAACAAGTAAGGTTCCATAAGTCAAACACATCATTATAACTTAAAATGAGGCTCACTTATTCAACTGTCATATCACTATTTTATAGCATAATCCCTGACCATATTCACACATGTGTCCCATCTTAGAAAGCATTCAAGAATACGGTTGTTGTAGACATCAGGCTCGTGCATCACATTTCTACATGGACAATATTGTGTACAGTTCCAACTGACAACCCCAATGCAACAGGTAAATCTGGGATTGTGGTACATCTGTTCTCCCATGATCAGTTACCCCACCTATGTTCCCTTCAAATGCATAATTGATGTGTTGGGCCAACTGACACAATCACTTCATGGGTATCTGTTTGACCTCTTGAACCCTTTGCGCCATGGTCTGTCATGATGAACTCTCATTATGCTGTCAACATACATCTCTATCGAACTGTGCGGTATTTCAATAAGCAAATCATGTTTTGCCCATACAAAATGAAACACTCTGAAAACTTCTTCATGCCATTTTCCAATGCCATTGCTATTCCACATGAACTTATCCTCTAAATAATATCTCAATTAATGACTCTTCTGCTATGTGGCATGTTACACCCACTACAAGATCCATCTGGACCAAAAAATAAAATGTTTGATTAATACACAAGTTAGAGGCCAGGGAAAGCTACTTAATAACATGTCTTGTATGTAACAATAACATTAATAAATCACAACAAAACTGTAACCCCCTTATACATTACCTGTGTTCAGGCTGCCATAAGCAAAATCTAATTGGATGTAACTGGTGTTAAGTGAATACGTGTGGATAAGAGAGATCAGGGAGTGTGTGTGGATTAGAAGAACAACACCTGTGAGCACATCCAGTTTTCAGTCACACTGTATAACTACTTTTTTAAAATGCAGCCCTATTTCTAACCTAGTTTTCATCATACAAAAGCCAACTGGCAAAAATAAAAGAATAAGGCAGTAGACTGAATTTATTTATGCATTATCTTATCTTTACTCAGGAACTACATAACAAGTACAAGCATATGACTCTTGGTTGTTGACATAATTTACATCACACCAGACTGAAAAAGCAACACTTCTCATAACTGAAATAATAAGAAATTTAAAACACAATGCATAAAAGGAATTCAGACTTGATGCAACAACACAGCAACAGACCTTTTCAATTTGTTTTAGCTCTTCATCATCTTCAAGAAAAAAACGAAGGTACTGATATGAGATATCCACCGCACAGTTCCCTCCCTTTTCTCGATGCTCCTCTACTGTTGTCTGACCTCCAGAGAAAGCATGCTTATTCACCTGTAGACAATGCACATATATGTTTTAGCACACCTTCCTTTTAAAGGTAATGGTAAAGTTGTTCCTGCATGTAACATGATGGCACATAGTGGGAGTGGGGGAGTGGAGGGTAGGTCCACTTATTCTTAACCTCAGCATTAGGAGGCAAGATGTCAGCCTCAGTCCTGAACACTGTAACCCAGTACCCATTAAATAGGAGGCTGGGTCTGAATGGTCTGGATGAAAGAAAAATGTCTACCCATGCCAGGGTTTTAACCCTGCATCACTCACCTCATAGTTTAGTAACTGTAATGACTATGCTATCCCATCTTCCTCTACTTCCCTTGTTTTGTTAAAAAAAAAATTATACTTCCAGTATAATTTCTGTGATTGTCCTCTAATAATAACATAAAACTTAGCAGCCAAGTTTCACTAAATCTACAAGAATATAATGTCATTGGAGTAATGCATGTGCTTTTTAATTCCCTACTATCAACAGTACTAACAACACATCATCAATGCATGGTCCTAATACGTTGAATTGTAATAAAATCTTTGAGGAATATACCATTTTTTTGTATTCATCACGTAGACTTTAGAATAATAATATGATTACTATGAATTAAGATTTATATTTGTGTTTGAAGATCAAAACTGACGAATAAATACATGACATTTTTAGAGTGATAATTTGTGTAGGTTGTGTAAGAATGACTACTATTGTGAATGAGTGAGTGATATTTAGCACACAATTAAGCCTCAGCTGATCTGAGATGGCCCGCAGACAATAATAAAGGGAAATGATGAATTATTATTAAAATATAAAGCACTTCCTAATGACTACAGATGTGGGAACCACATCCACTAAGCTGTGCTGGTGGGTGCCTTGAGCTATAAAAACCTATCAAATAGAAAATGCACACAGCTGAACTGATGATATGATTTACAGAAATATTGGCTGTTAATGTGTTAATGAAGAACTCAAGTATCATGATGAAAATTTTACAAACTGTGCAAAGAAATTAAAATTTTATTTAAGGATGGCACATTACATTTATAAATTAAAATTTAAGACTGTGAATGTTTAACATCAATAACGAAAATGTAACTACTTTTACTCTTGCATGTGACTTGTACCTTGTTCTTGATTTGCTTAGGTGTGTCGGTAAGGAAGATCGATGTGTTAGAATCACTGGCAGACATTTTGGTCTGGGCACCCTGTAGTGCAGGGAAAAATGAAGAATGAAGAAGTGCTGGCTTATGATAGCCAAGTCGTGGAGCTACATCACGAGTCATCCGGAAATACGGATCCTGTAAGAAAAGTCAATTTCAAATAACAGAGTTAAGGAAAGCCATTTTTCTGAAACTGCAGTTAATTGTTTCTCAGATTTAAAACAATGATCCATTCTTGTACTATTCCAATCCTGACTAAATATAACAGTGAATTTCTGAAGACCAGTAAATTACAATACAGCAGAACTCAGCTTATCTGGACGCTGATTATCCAGATTGCCAATTATCCAGACTGGCTTGGCCTATCAGGTTAATTTGTCAAGAATTCTACAAAACTAACTTGACTTGAAATTATTGGTCATCCAACCAAGTACAGTACAGCGTTAAGGCTTCTGGAACTGCAAATCAGGCGAGGTCGAAAGGTTTAGACACAGGTACATACTGTAAATAGTAACAGCCAAACTTCAAACTGCCAATGTAGCTGATTCTCAAAGAAAAATCAAATTATCCAGATTTTCTGCATATCCGGATGGCACACCATCCAAATTAATCTGGCTAAATGGAGTTCAGCTGTATTCTAATCACTTTTCCAGCAGACAAAACTACAATACATTTTTATAACTTACACAAGCCTATGGGAAAAAGTTTCAAAGGCCAGTGAATATGAATCGACAATATGACACCAGAATATGTTACACTACCCAACATCCGACATACTGAATAGGATGAACATGAATATTTCTGGAATAAGTTTAGGAGTTACAATGCTTACAGTTTATGAATTTTAGTAAGGACAGTCAATATTAAATCTCTTGGAAAATTTATTCAGCCAGACCAGAATACAGCATGGCACAAATTTTCCAAAAATGTAGAAGTAAAATGAAAATTCTAGGTGCCAGAATGGTGACATGAAGCAAGTTCCATACTGAGAATCCACAAATATTAGGTGCCAACACACAAAATTTAATTGCCTGGGTGACCTGGCAATTATAATTTGTGCACACCTGATGATAATTAAGGCAAACAATGGCAAACTTAAAATATCAACTAAACTAAATGTACTCTTGAAACCTGTAAATGTCTGCACGCTCATGGTATTACTTCAGTCCAAGACTCAAGTATCTGAAAATTATTATCATTAATTGTGTACCCCAGATTTAGACTTACCTGATCTATTGCACAGGGAATGAGGCAGGGCAAATTTGCTTTCCCAAAGATGAAGGGAAATGAGCTTGAAAATGAAGGTGCAGCCTGTACTGCCGGAAAGCTAATTTTTCCAATTACATCACTATCACCAAATCCAAATATACCTTTCACCTGATTGAAAGTGACACATTTGCTTATCTGAATCATGTTGCGGTAGAAGTCTGGACACTGCCTGAAAGAAATATGTTTTGTGAGGCAGTTGAAACCGGTTAACCTATATGTGGAGAGGGCAAATTATGTAACACGCATGTAAACTTGCCTCAAGATGATGATACCATAGTGTCTTTAAAAATCAAAATGACATATTCTGAAAACATTAATATTTGTTAGTAAACTCTCTGTTTTTGGTCACTGTGCAGTAAATAAAATGGTAACTAAATATTCCTCCATAAACACTGTGGGAGGACAGGAGGCTGTTAGACTGGTTCAAAATTGTGCCCAGTGGCGAGCTTTGGTATTAATCATACTACATCTTTAGGCTCACATGATAATCCAGCCACTGGTTACTCCCTACATAGGTACTTCCAAAACCCTTTTCAAATACATACAGCCAAGTGAATGCCTCACTTACCCAATAAAATCAAAATCAGAGAAGATAAATGTCTTCTCAATATCAAATCCACAAGCAATAATGTCTTTGGCATTTTCAAAAGCCAGTTGGCGTGCTTCATCTAATTTCATATCTTTCCACAGGAACTTCTCATCATCGGTTAATTGAATCACAAGAGGAACGTCGAATACATCCTGCAACCACCTGAATGAAGTATGAATACATTAATCATATCCCCATGAAAAATTAGAACTCCATGTTTTAAATATTTCCACTCGAATTTCAGACAAAAATGATCATAAAATGAAGTACCTGTTCGGTTTTAGTAATTGTAAGAAATTATGTGTTCACACAGGTCTTACACTTACAGGACGAAGTCAATGGTAGTGTAACACTGAATTACCATACACTGATAACTTACTTCGTTATAATGAAAGGAATAAGATGTCCAACATGCATTGAGCTAGATGAAGGCCCACGTCCTGTGTATAAATAGAATGGTTTCCCCTGTTCATAGATGGATAAAATTTGGTGCATGTCTCGATGTGAGAAAAATATTCCACGTCGTAGCAGGTGATGAACAGGATGGCCTGTCACCTTCTCAACTCTATCCAACAGCTCATCATCAATCTTTGAACTACCAAACCTTTCTGAAATCAGAGAAGTATAAATAATTGTTTACAACTATACTATGGTATATACAGATAAGATGGATGTTTACTGGAGAACTAGTGCTTGTGTTTTCTTAATCTCTCAAAATATTTCATCACAAGAACCACAAATCAGATGTGGGTAAAATTTTACATGACACACCTACACTAAAATTGTCACACAGATTTTCTTTTGTGTCACACAAGCCCACTGATGTCTTCTTTAAACATGACAATAACCACATTTTTACAAAATGAAATAATATTGAAATCCAGTTCCAATGTAGGTGGTCACAACAATGTAAATTCTTCCAAATATGCTTACATCTGTAGAAAACCCTGTTTCAAAAACAGCCCCACTATAATTTTATGGATCCATTAATTAAATTCTATTAAATATAACAGCTCTAGAACAGGAAAACTGTTCCCTTGAGATTCCTTTAAGCAGATTTTACTGACTTTAACAAAACACTATGAAACATACATCTGTCAGATTCTTAGAACTGCCAATAATTAATCTGAAAGAACTGGTGGTAGAAACATACAAGGTCAAATTAATGTTCATGCCCCTCCCTGCTGTAAAAATCAGTCGCCAGTATACAAGTCCACAACAGTATGTAAAACTTACTCTCGCTGAATCCAGATTTCTTTGCTTGCCAATTCTGATTCACTTAAAAAAAAATGAAATACATTGTGAAATTATGCAACTTCTTGTTTATTCTCAATGTTCCCCATTTCCCAAACGCACATATACATGCATACACACACACACACACACATATATACATTATGTTGATCCAGCAGTTTGCCGCATGGCATTTGGACATGAAATAAATCATAATGCTATAAAAAAACATGATTATATAAAAAGTCACTTGTCCCATATCACAAGTAGACCATACACACTAAAAGTAAAAGCAATAATCACTCTTTACCTCATGTTGATAATTTAAATATCTGTTAACTGAATAAAAGGATTAAACAACTAAAAACCTTCTCAGAGCCAATATCAATTGTTTCTTATTCTTCATTAATTCTGCAAACAGATGCTGGTAATGTATTAAAAATCTTTATGCTCACATAATACATAATTCTAAGTTAAGTATCAAAAAGTCATAAAATAGTAATAATAGGAATGCAGAGTCAATATTTCCAGCACCTGAATAAAGGTTTGCATAAAATTCTGGATTCAGTCCCTTCATTATTCTCACAAATTTCTCTTGTAACTGCCAGATTTTTTGCTAGCTATAGAATTACCCCAGAATATAATTTCATATTTCATTAGTGAATGAAAGTAAGCAAAGCAGACCAATTTAAGTGTCTTTACATTACCGAAATAATACATAAATCTAACTGCACAATACGCACTACTCATTTATGGTATTATTTGCTGGAGGAGTCTTTCATTCCACGTGTCTGTTACGACGCAAACCAAGAAATGTTACGTTTCTCTCTTCATTTTCTTTGTATTGATACAGAATTTGACATCAGTCATCTTGAAGACACAAGCGTCTTAACAGCAGCTTTTTCTCTATACATATTCTTACTTACTTATTAATTTATCATAATCTACTCCAGTTTGAGACTTGCTAACCACATTCCATGGATTCACAACATCTTCTTCTGTACTATCAACAATCGAATTATGTAGGTCTAAATGTTTCACATCCGTAGCAATATCATTCGCCATATTCTTAGCAGTTAATTAATTTGTATTGTTTCGTATGGTTTACACCGCACAGCTACCATCAATCATACGTGTTAACGCCCCCTTACGTCAACAGCTAACCTCTATACGCATTTATTATTGCGTCACTCGAGCCTAAGGTGTTGAATACCTGAGTTACATGTCTCAGAGTACGAAGAAATTCCCCACATTAATGTAAAATTCCCCCTTTCAGAAATAATTTCAGTCAGGTACACCAACATGAAACTGAAATTACCAACTACGTCTATGTGTTTTTTGGCGACTGGAGTAAGGGTGTGCGGTAGTTACTCAGCGACTGTGTCATCGTTAGATATACCCCTTTTTAAAAAATTACTAAAAAAATTATTGTTACAATATGTTTTTTACAGCGTCGATGAATACTACCAGCAAAATTTTGATGACTGTATTTAGTAAAAAGTGAACAGGAATGCTAATAAATAAACAGTGCAGTGTACTGGTGCTTTTAAAAG
>Ga0123352_10005727_pt1 | contig 18815 bp, 7 predicted proteins | sample TergutLab28metaG_FD_89700 | JGI IMG/M metagenome (GOLD analysis project Ga0123352, IMG submission 89700) | Labiotermes labralis P1 segment gut microbial communities from Petit-Saut dam, French Guiana - Lab288 P1 | ecosystem: Host-associated > Arthropoda: Insects > Digestive system > Gut ... | reverse complement strand
TTGGGGGGGGGGTGGAGGTTTGGAAGATGCGGCGTGGGGGCCCGGCGCGGGCGCCCCTCCCTCCCCGTTGGGTCGGGGGGGGGGGGGGGGGGGGGGGGGGGGCTAATCCGCCTAAGAATGTGGCAAATGAGCACCGCTTGTTGTAGCACTTAATGGCGAGATTGTGTCCACCAAATTTTGTTTGTAGAATTCGCAATCCCCAGTGCTTTCACTGAGGCACAGACCTACTTTTAAAATTTCGCTAACCTCAGTCACTAACTTTTTTTAATAGGTCTGGCTGAATACATTCTCTACTGTCCTCCTGACGACGCGATGACCCCTTTACCTAAATTGTTTTCGAGAAACCCAAGACTTCGGAAAATGTCCAAAATAATAGCCACATGTATCAAGATAGTTCCTTACAGTGCTTGTTCTCGCGTCCTGTTGAAACCAGACGTTTCATTCCCAAATTCAATTACGTATCTACAAAGCGGAACCACAGACCCTACCGTGGTTCAGGCGTTCAGTCGTTAGCTCTTAACCTCGAGTATGGGGTTCAATCGCGTCCCAGTGCAAGTAATATTTTAGGTGGACAATGTAGCACAAGGACATGTTTTTATCCAAATACTTTGGTTTTACTCTTCAGTATCATTCCACAAGCATCCATATTTCATTCATCTGCCTTCAGTGCTATATGATGATGGCTACTGACAGTGTCGTTAAATAGACAGAATCTCTGTCTCTTGAACGTTCTAGTATTTTCTCATGAACAGCAAGCATTCTACAATTTCCTGAATATGGACCACACCCACTTTTTCTCTGGGGCTTCCCATTAGGTTTTCTCCCTTCTTTCCTATTGATTATTAGAGTAGCCCAGCCGGCAAATAGGACGAAAGTACGAAATCCCCCATGCATATAACACGCATGTATGACTCACGCAATTCGTGGGGCGAAAAATAATTATGTGATAATATAACATGTGGTGGTGTGTTACAACCGCAACCTGCCCAACAGACCGAGTTAGAAGTGCAGGATGCTCATGCACAACGGTAGTCTGGAAAGGAAGGGTAACGCTGTGCCATATTTTGAGAGATCTTTTGAATCGATGTTCAGAAAACTGGATTGAAATGTATGCTGAAAGTGGTTAGGAATTGTACATAGATATATGAAATACGTCTTTAAAGCTTAGATAACTAGGACAATTCGATGGAATACAAAGCTTGGAACAAACATCTCCGGTAATTTGCAAGGATACAGGTTATACGTCGGGGGATCGCAGTGGCACAGTGGCTAAGGTGCCGTGCTACAAATCGGAAGGTCCCTTGCTCGATCCCAGCTGGTGTCATTGGAATTTTTCATTGACATAAAATCCTTCCGATCGCACTATGGCCCTGGGGTCGACTCAGCCTCTAACAGAAATGAGTAACAGGAGTATTTCCTGGGGGCAAAGGCGGCCGGTGCGTAAGGCTGACAACCTTACCACTATCCTGTGTCGTTGTCCTGAAATCTGGGAACCTTGACTTCCTGGTACCCTCTGGGCCACTCCAGGCCTGTAACGGGACTGTTTTACCTTTACAGTGTATACGTCACGTGTAGCGGTCACCTGCAACTGCCATTTACAGGACAGCAGCCCACGTTAATCTAGGAAAGTCTAGGTGAAGTAGGCTAGGTTTGGGAACGTTATGATCTGTAGTTATTCGACTATGTTGCCCCAAGTGGCTTAGGCTACACATAGGAGAGTTATTTTTGACTGACTAAACTTGGGGCAGATTAGACAACGTATATTTTAAAAAGTAATATTAGATTATGACAAATTCAGTACACAGACCAGATTTTTTGGTGTTGTTTATACTGTGCATAGTGACACAGTTATTACAATACAGAACCAACCAATTGCACATCTACAATAATTTAATGTTACGCAGTATCCTCTACATTTTTCGAGCCTTAAAGGCCCTTTATGAGGAAGATAGCTGTAAAAATACAGGCATTTTATGGTATAATGTATGTACACTTATATGGTATATGGTGAGACGTCAGTCTGCTTCTACTGCTGTGTATCCACACATTGATGAGTCACCATATACCATATAACACATAAGTGAACATAGATTGTACCATAATACCTGTATTTTTTAAGCTCGAAACATGTAGAAGATACTGTGTAAAATTAAATTATATCAGGTGTGCATCTGGTTGGTTTTACATTGTAATAACACAGACAACTATTCAGTCGTACGCACTCACACAGAAGGAAGTTACTTTCCCTTGAGTGAGTCAGAGGCCAACGTCGTACTGCTACTGGTCCCGAAAACACTGAAATACACAAGAATTAAATTAATTATTGATTACTAGTCCTGGTATTTCCGAACGTCATCACTGAACTAATTATACAACAGAAAGAATGTTGTTACTTGAATGAATCGAATTTTTTCTCATACACACACACACACACACACACACATTCTCAGTCCAACGGCTTGTTGAATCAGTGTATGATACTGCAGTGAAGAAATACGCAACATGCGTTTGTATTGTTCCCTAAATTTTTACATGTCATGTAAATACAGCGTTTCATTCAGTGAACGTTTACAGATTGCAGCCGACAACACAACTTTATTAATTAAGATATTTATCCTATAGTTTTATCTGCGTGTTTGCTGGTTGGTGAGCCATATTCAGGCTAATATGAATGTATCTGGGAGTATCCTACTGCGTGTAGTGCCATTGTTTATTAAATATGTGGTCGAAAGTCTACTACAGAATTCGAATTCTTAAGTGACGTAAGGCATTTACAAAGTTTCCTTCTGTGTGTCACAAATGAACTTTAAATTCTGTGCTAATAAGTGCTTGAAATCTTCTTACATGTGCGTGTTCAAGTCAAGACAGATGGTTAGAATGTTTTACTGGAAGAAAAGATAATCAATATTTCCTTTTACCTGCCATTAAACTCCATAAACTCTACTGTAACAAGGCTTTGCAGTTTTCGTGAATGTTAAGTGTTCCTGTAGCAAAGTAAAGTTAACCCTAGAACAGGCCATGAAAGACCAGAGGGGTAGTGGATGTATAGATCTACTCTTTCTTTAACCTCGGCGCTAGGTGGGAGTGTGTGGTCAACTCCACGTCCTGGCCGCTTTATCCACGGGAAAGACCCAATACCCATTGTATAGGAGGCTTGGTGGGCCCCAGAGCCGGTCTGGGCCTGTGCGAAAAATCTCGCCTCCAGCGGGATTCGATCTCCGGACCGTGCAGCCCGTAGCGAGTCGCTCTACCGACTACTAAGTGTTCCTGTTACACTAAATCAAGAACTGCAAAGGATGTGCACTCTTAGGTTGCAGATTACACATACTGGTTAGAACAACTGTGAAAATTTTACCTGACAGGTTTTTGTTAGGGTAGGACAGACAGCAAAATTATATGGTAAAGTATGCTTAATGTAATTACAACTGCATTCATCGGCAAGGTAATAACATATTTTTTAATTAAGAATGTTTAAGAAATGTAAATTAGAATGGATGACAGGAGCAGTGACGCTCTATTGCAAAGTAACATCCTCAAGTTCTTCCGGACAGGGCTGCAGAAAACCTTTGTTGGAAATACTTTCGCAGCAGTACAAATTGTTTTCAGACACAATCTAAATTAAAGATATTAAAAAGCGTTGCGATGCTTGTCTGTATTGAACACGACGCCTGTAAGACGGATCATCGGTATTGATCGTCTGCCTTGAAGAGGATGTGAGAGAACAATGAATGAAATCTGAGAGGAAGAGTCTTAGTGACCTAGTTGCAGTAACTTAATGAAATTACTATTTATTTTTAAGTGCTGACCAATATCTGCCGATGGCGAATACAAACATACGTACATACATACACACACACACACACACACACACACACACGCACACAAACACACATGCATACATTTAAAGGGAAAGCTGAACTTCATATAACAAGTTTGAAGAAATCCAACAAGATTCAACTGTATGCAGATATTTATTACTGCTAAATTACTCTACATGTTTCGGGCGTCCATCGCGCCCATCATCAGGAGTACATAAAATTGTAGTTGCAGCTTCTGGTACAGATCGTACTATCTGGGGAGCAAGCAACAAGGACTGGTTAGGGACCGTCGGTTCCAATCCAGTCCTTGTTTAGTCACGTTAGAAGAAGCTTGCTCCCCAGATAGTATGATCTGTACCAGCGGCTGCAACTACAGTTTTATGTACTCCTGATGATGGGCGCGATGGACACCCGAAACATGTAGAGTAATTAAGCAGTAATAAATATCTGCATACAGTTGCATCTCGTTGGATTTTTTCAAATTAGAACTACGATGCACGGAACAACAAATATAAAATTCATATAACTAGCGTGCCAGTGCAAACAAATCTGCACTGACTGTTTTGTTACCTCTGTGTCCAAGCACCAGCATCAGTTTGAAGTTTTGCAGATCAGTGGGGGTTCCCCGGAACTGCATAACATAGTGGGGAAAAAATTATCTACATGTAATAGCAGAGGTAGCAGTTCTGAGAGTTGGTCTTCCTGACAGGAATGTTTTGTGTTTGCGCTTTTCCGATATCATTAGATTCAGAGATGCAGAGCGTTACGGACGGACGAATGGACAGAAGAACGCCGTGAATTATGTTATTTAAGTAGTACATCATCGATTATAGTGTGAGGATCGCTTGGAAGTGGTTCAGAAATGGAAGTCAGTCGGTATGCATAAATTTCTCTACTTTTTTCAAGCAAGTGCTGACTGGTGCATAGCACGAAGTTTGATCATCAATAAACGAATCACCGTCGTTTTCCGTTTCGTAACTTTGGGCTATTGTAAAGCACGCATTTATGTGAGGGCAAACATCACTTAAGAACATACCTGAAATTTCTGTTCGTCAGTGTATTAAAAAAATTCCTAATAATTTTTCGAGCGAGTTGTTTAGCACCTTCAGCTTGACCTGGAAAATTCACCGTACTCTGCTTGCACGTCCTTTTCTGCGGTAGAAAACATTAATTACTCTTTGATTCAACAAATTGTGTATAAAGTCAACAATGTATATTGCTGTCATTGTAACAAAGTAGCCAAATCTTTGAATACAAGGATGATAGTTAAGTCGCAATACAGACTCGTAATAAACTGGAAGGAGTATACATCACAATAATAATAATAATAATAATGAATTTAATTTCTGCAATGTCGAACCTACTAAACTCGCGGACTCCGAGTTAAGTAACAATGGTCTCATGCTCGCAGGGTCGCTGAATAAACAACTAAAGAAAACTGACATTACTTATGCCAGCACAGTGTTTGAATAACACGAGTCAAATAATTTTAATTGGAATATCTTGTTACATATATTACGGACTCCTGTTTTAAGACTTGAGGCCTACACGCCCAAAGAAACTTCTTCTGTTCACAATTGTTTGGCTTTTCGCTGCTTCATACTTCATCTTTCATCTGCAAGTGCTTCTTATCGGGTCCAGAGAGATGGATATCACTGGGCCTCACACTGCCAAATGGAATTGTTACTGGTTACGGCGCTGTGACCGGGCGATGCCATAAAGAGTACTCTTCTGATGCCTCCCGTCTTTCATCATATTACTGATTAAGACATAAAAACAGTGACCTCAAAGATCAAGTTATGGAACTTTAGAACTGAGGCCATTAAAGTTTCAGGAGATATTCTTTCCTGTAGCTTGTTTAGTCTGTATTATTTTACCTGTTATTTTTGGTACGGTGTACGTAATTCGGACTAGAAGTAAATGTTGACAAAACTAAGTATATGTTTATGTCTCATGAACAGAATGCAAGACAAAATCACAGCATAGCGATAAGTGATAAATCCTTTGAATGTATGGCACAGTTCAAATATTTGTGAATAACCCAAACAAATCAAAATTGCACTCCTGAAGAAGTTAAGGGTAGATTGAAATCAGTGAGTGCTTGTTACCATAACAACGATTATTTCCCTGTGCAACATTACCTAACTGGTTCTTATAGCTGAGACATGACGTGTTTACTACGCGGACGAACGGGGTCTTTAAATTAATTCGGAAGAATTTTCATCTTTGAAGAGTTATATCTTTGTTGTTCTAATTTCCCAGTTTGTAACTCAACCAGAAACTGACAACTTCAGGGGAGTCTGGCGTTCGTTTATTGCAATAACCGTGACCAGTCCTGTACATTGTCCGTCGCCTTTGTTGAATCGTCTCGACTTAATTAAGTAACTGGTGTGGAATCGGCATGTACCCATTTTTTTCGTAAACTTGAAAGAATTAAGATCCATTTGACCAAGACTCTAATCAAATTGCCTTCCAAATGAGAGGCAGAACTCCTGATGTCATCCCTAGAGGCCTGAGTGAGAACTCCACATTTCATCAGCACGCTTCTGAATTCGGCTTACGTTCTAGCGTGGCCCTTGTTTATTAGATTTAAAATTTAAGGCAAAGAATGAACACTGTCCAAAACATTCATCAAGCCTACTTCGAAAGCCTACCTAACATTTAAATAAACTACTTAGGCCTGTATGATCTGTTAGTCGATACCGGTGGCGACGTGTTCTAAGGCGTTGGTCTGCGGCTGCTCACTTGCTCGGAATGAGGGTTCGAATCCCGCCGGGGACATGGATGTCTGTCTGTTGCGGGTGTTGAGTATTGTCAAGTAAAGGTATCTGCGACGAGCTGATCACTCGTTCGGAACAGTCCTACCGAGTGTGGTGTGTCTGGGTGTGATCTAGAAACCTCAGCAATGAGGAGGCATTGGCCCACAAGGGATATCACGCCATAAAAAAAGGAATATGCTGAATAAGTCTGTAGTCGTCGTGACTGCGTACGGCGGTTATTAGCTTAATTATTGAATCTGTAGTAATGCCAGAGATGTAAAAACCTATTCCATTTGTGTTGTTACTGTACTCGCAACTCATATAAATATTTCATACTTTAAGAATTTACAACTTATTGTCTTCTTCAGGTAAGGTATTTAATTTAAAGCCTCGATTAAACAAATGACACTGGCTTAAAGTTTTCCCGCATGATGACGCATTTTTATGCAACAGTTAAATGAAACAATGACATTGGCTACTAACAGTTTGTTCTCTGTGGTATAATTGTAAAAAATGTGAACGAGCTTAAGGAGAGTAATGTGGCCTAATATGACTTGTTTCCAAGAACGGAACATATTCTTTCTAAGGTCGCCATTAGTCTCAATTTATACTTCAAGCATGCTCAGCCAGAAGAATAAAACATGTATGGAGCATACTAGCATCTGTAATACATACAAACTGCAGGCATTAGTACCATAAAGTGTGCAAAGAATTCTAGAGACAGTTTTTAAACCAGAAGTGATTTTAGGCAGTAAGAAACTGTTCTGTCGGCCTTCACACCTACACCAGTCGACGCGTCTGCACGCGCCAAAGTGTGGAAAACTGCCTCCTGTGAAGTTTCTGGTGGGTGAACATGCCAAGAACGGCGCCGTGTCTAATGAGCGTCGCTATCAATGTTCCAAGGCTCGTGTGCTAGCGGAACTTCAACATTCTCCACTGTTTGCGCAAATACGAATAATGCATATGTTTTTCCTGTATCTGACAGCGTAAGGCGCAGTACACATCCACGAACCGGAAGAGCCGCTTTTGCAGAAGGATTGCTAAGAGGGGGCAAAAATTCGAAGTGATAGTTGTAGATTAAAAGAGTATTCGTCGGTGTCTTTCTGTGTTAATGTCTGCATGGCATCTGTGAAAGTGTTTTGACCCCTTTCTGCCCGTCCACTCAAACATTTTCCCGTACAGGAATGTGACACTCACAATCAGTGTTTAACTTTGTATGAATTAATCAAATCGCACTGAATGTTGGGAATATTGTTGCAATTTTTGTGACGGTTTTGTGCAACTATCAATACTGATGTTTTGAAGTTGATTCATGCCGTTCATTACTACATAATAAAGCAGGGTTTGTGTATTGTGGGTAAATGATGAGGCGTTCATTGGCGCAACGTTTGGTTTATTAAAATATGTGTGGAATATAAATTTTCTCAGATCCTGCAATAAGATTTTTGGTGGAGCCGGACGTTACAGTGACAGATGTGTCATGGCCCCTGCATGCGGTAACGAAAGGTAAAACAAGAGTTTAATCTCCGAGACAGTGAGGCCCAGAGGATAAAATTCAAGGACGAAGCAATGTCGCTCTGCTTGCTTTGACATCAACTTCACAATTGTTCTTCAAAAGCAAGCAGTTAATCGTGCATTGTGCCTTCATGATTTGGAACATAGAAGAAAGCGTCCTGGGTTCAAGCTAGCTTAGCATATTGACTACGCTTCCAGCCGAATAAGTGGAGTCTGATTCTCGACAAAGGCAAGAAAGTCTTTCTCAACGTGTCCGGATTGGCTCTTGGGAAAACCATTCTCCTATCCAACGAGTACTGGGCGCTCTTTCCTCGGGCATATGGCGTTCGGGTCATGAAACTGACCTCTGCCAAAATTAATAATGCATGGAGCGGCATTCAGTCCGCCCATACAACTTTATGACGTTGTGTTTAGTATAAAGATTGGCCAGGCAGGTGGATTATGAATATTTAAAACGCGTTGTCTGACTTGGTCAAATGATGTTTTGTCAAGGAATTAAAATCACTGCGAGATTTCGGGCTTCTGCTGAGGTGTAGTTTAGTTCTTCCTGGAAAGTTACGCAGCATAGATTGGTAGTTGGTTATCGACGTTTCGGAACAAATTATTGGCCCGATCTTCGAATTTGAATTGCAGATGGCACCGATAAGTTATCCTGAGACGAATGGAACTAACTACCAACATAGACCGTGTAACATCCAAGATGAGAAAAGACCTCAAGTAACGACATTGCTGGAATTGATATTGTGGTGGGTAGCAGTTTTCTGAGGCACAAACTGCCTTTGTTTTAAAGAAGGAGGTTGGAAGAGGGTGTCCCTCTCGAAAGTTGGTACCCACCCACTAGACCGTTGCTGAGGATTTATAACCGGAGATAGGATATATGGAAGGGGAATTTAAACTTTTAAAGACTAAACGTAATCTGCTTTATATAGGGAATCTGTCCGTACCGCCCAGTAAACACTTTCCACCACGGTTATTAAAACCAATCAGTTAATGATGTATAAAGCAAAAGTCGCTGTCTGTTTTGAGGTATGTAAAAAATACTCAACACGCAGTGAGCACCATTTATAATTTTTGAATATTAAACCTGGCAGTACGTAAAGAAACTGCTAAGCTTTAGACGGTTAAGGGAGGATAAGTCTTGACTCCCTAGCCTTACAGGGTCGAAATTCTGCGTCCCGAAAAGCAAAGAGTGTCGTGATACAGAAAACTATAAAATGTGGCTCATCACTATGGCGAAGTCAACAAAATCAGCAAGGTCTTCTCTCATGGGAGCATAACAGTTTCATGATGTCGGCCTGTCCCAAAAGATTTCTATGATAAACAATCCGAAATTCTTCCTCGTAGAGTCTTATTTTGAAGAGCTCCAAGACAGAGAAATGCAACTATACTTGTAGAACTTCCATAAGTGGTTAGCAGTAATCTAAGTCGGGGTAGCGACATTGTCATTCGGCATTAAATTACAAATCCTGTACTTTGGAGGTTAAAAATTCAGTAAAAGTTATCGACAGTAAGAATTAGTGTATGGTGTGTGTTGTCAGAATTCGCATAGTCGTTGTTATCGCGGGTAAAGGGCGAAGGTGAAATGAAACCCAGATTTCAGTCTATGTAGTTTCAAGAATGACATTACTCAGTTCTTACTGACCTTCGTTGAACCTTATGAAAAAAACAAAACCATTTTTTGGCTACTGTAGTGCCGGAGGGTGATGCCAAAGAAAACGTAACAGAATCATGTCCAGGTCGTTGAATTGAACGGAATTTGTTTTGTGTTATTTTCTAATTTTCGGACCTTTGTCCTTACGCGTATCAAGCACAAAGGAAAAGGGCAAATATTTGTGACCGCGTATCGTGATCGAATAAATAGCGTTATGGATTCGTACTCAGGAGGTCCTGAATTCGATTTTCGACCTTGAAACAGGTCAAGGGCGGTTTTACCATGAAGCTAATGAAGCTTAAGCTTCAGGTCACTTCACTTGCACGGGGCCCTAACAATGCCCTAGAAATGCCCTAAAACCTTACGGCTCATATATGAAAGACACCTAATACATGTGTTCCCATATTTGACAAGAAACCTAAAAATTTACATGAAATCACTAATAACGAGTTGTGAACCTGAAAGGAACCTCTCTAAACCATCAGTAATATGAAACAAATTTCGATCAGTGATGCTACATGAGAGACTGGATTATCTTTCTATTCTCTCTATAAAAAATTATGTTACAAAATCGTTGTAATATGAAGAGGCGATCAACGAGTGTGCAACCCAAAAATGTAGGAAGAAATGTATTATAGAGGTGTGTCAGGCAGTTAATTAATAAAAATATTATATTTTTTCTGGATTTTGTAATGTCTGTGATATGTGTCAGCTTTTTTAAGTATGTAGTTTGTTCTGACTTCTTTTCTCATTCTAAATAAGTATTCACTTTTGTACGTGGTTTTGTATTCGTAAACTTGTATGTTTTGTCTTAAAGAAAGCCTCCAAAATTTTATAAATTTCAGACCCCTCAAAACCCGGATCCGCATCTAAGACAGGTTATCGTGACTGGTATTGCTTTATATTTCCTTTGGGCCCTCCAGGGAAATGGCATGTTAGTAGCTACATCAAATTAGTTCTTCGGCTTCAGCAACTGGTGTTCATTTTGTTGAATCTGCTTTGGGGGTTAGGCCGTATTAAGGAATGAAGGTTTCTAGACATTTCGACACACTTTACAATTGCCATTTTCAGGAGGAATGAATCTGGGAATAATTGTTGTCTTCAGGTTTGAGGTCTTCATGGTGGATTGGTCAAGGACTCTAGTATTCGCGAACCTCTAGGGCAATGAAAACGAAGACCGGGAAACGATTTCCCAGTGGTGCAGAGTCATAACCATAGACAAAGAATTTATCGGTTTATAGTCTGTTTTCATGACCACAAGGGATCTTCTGTATTGTTGAGCTCTGCAGTCCTACCTTGCCCAAAATTTTCCCCACCTCTTACACCTTTCCCATTTCCAGATCAATACAAAGGCCGCCAGATTCATTCACCCTGACGATGGCATCTTTAACGTTTTTCAAAATATGGGGAAATCTTCGTAACTCTTAGCGGCCTAATTAAAAAAGCCGATCTGACGCATAAATCAAATTAGACAACGACATCTTCCTTATGTGTACTTTACTGTTCGTTGCTCACTAATGATCCTGTTACTCGGCGCAATGTAATTTGAGGCACTGAAGGTGTTAAAAAAACGAATACAAATAAGATGAGACAAATATTTGGGTCACCTTTTAGGAGGTCAAGTGAATATGCGTGACTTTGTTGTTGAATTTTATACGTTCCATATTCCGTGCATTCATAAACTGTACTTAACGTTTACTTATTGTTAAAGAATTCTCTGTTTCTTACAATGTACTGTGTTGTGCCATACATGTTTCGAAAGCAGATAAGCTTATGGAAAACTTTAACCAAAAAAAAAAAAAAACTTGAAGGATCATTTGTGCAACACTTGGGGAGTGAGGATATGCACTGGATTCATCTTGCTCAGGAAGGAGGCTCTCATGAACGCCGCAGTGAATTATCGGAGGTTTTTGCAATGTTGAACGACTACCAGATTTTCAAGGATTTCAATGGATTTTACTGCTCGCTTGTGTATAAGTAGTCAACAAACAGCTCCTATCCAAGCTCGCGGCTTAGGTAAATGTAACCATAAGGCTCTATCTTATCTCTTCTTGTTCCAACCTTCTTCAACCTTACCTTTTGTGACGCTTATTATGTGTTGATATGTTATCTATTTTTTAATCGCCTGATACCAAATATTTCACAAGAGTCTTTCATATAATATCAACCCCCTTCATCGAGTAATATTTACATCACTAGTAATTATAGAACTTACGTCGTCAAGTTACGCGTATTTTCTCTCGAAATTTATAATTCTTGACAACTATTAAGACATCCGCCAATGAGGTGATGCAAGACAGCATTCCGAAGGACTGACCTTGTGCTTTTCAACGACTGTTATAACATTTGTTTCTTTATGACTGTGTACTGACACCGATACAGTGCAGTGCACGAGTTTATGTGCTACATGTGCTCGCTTGTAACTTTATGCGTCCTCATTTTCGAATTTTAGTGGACGGAATACATCCTCTGCCTAAATTAGATCTGGTATGTTCTGCGCACATGACTTTAAGAGTAAGTTCTTAAGCAAATTTGAAAACTCGACATTAAAAGTGTTCTAAATCGTCCGACTTCGTTACATATGAAACGGCCATTCACGAGCGGCAATGGAGAAGCTGGTGAAGAGTTGCACAGCGCTTGCAACGAACTGTAATTAGTAATTTGAATGCCAATGGTTAACTCTGTGCAATTGGTTCTGCCTTCTGGGGTTTTACTCGTATAGGGGGAAATATTATTGCGTACTTTTACTGAAGTTCGTAGCGAAAATTATTACTTTCACTCGTGTTGGTTGTTTTTATTTACCTAAAATTTTTTTTATCTAAAACCGAAGCAAGTTGACATACGTCTATTGGTTTTGACGTTTTGTTGACCGTGCATCTCAGTATATGTGCTCGAAACATGTAGAGGCATGAAATAAAACTTATTGTGAAACAAATTTTGTGCACAAGTTGGATAAATACTGAGAAAAATAGACGTCTATTAGGTCGACATTCGTCTGGACAGTGGTAACACTTACGGATATCTGACTACTTTCAGGGTACGTATATACTTGATTTCTGATTTATTTATTGACGATGTTGAAATGCATTGGCTACATAGCTTCCAGTGCTAGGGTGACTGCTAGTGACGAACCGGGTGTGGGAGGAGGGGGTGGGGGCGGAGCGTGGAAAGTAGCGGTTTTGACATATTTTACTGAAGGGACTGATTTCCGAAAGTCAGTATATCTGGGCTCCGCGTTACGATTGGAACATACACCCTTAGAATACTAAACATCAGTGTTGACAACTAAACTGCTCCGTTCAGACCGAATACGTCACAGGCACGTTAGCAATGAGCTAATCTGGTAGTAGAAATGCTGTAAGTTATTTCTGAGCACGAGAGAAATTGCGCCGAAATTTAAAAACTACAAACTTGTGTGTTTGGTGTAAAATATTGTTTTCAGTTACGTCAGTTTGGACATATGCCGCGCTTGCTCTGAAATGCCATTATCTCATCGCTCCGTGTGAGCATAGCGGCAGTATCTGTGCGTGAATCGGTTTGTTTAGCTTATATTATCACCACCAGTGTTGCCATCTGTGATACAAAAACTGTGTTGCCACTAGACACACAGCCAATACGTTCGTCCCTGATTAACTCTGAGCTAGTTATGAAGATTATGAAGTAGCCTATAGCACCAAATCGGAAATCGCGTGGTGATTCTAAATACTGAACCGAGACTAACGTGGAAGGAAGGGAGAGTTAGTCGACTGTAACTAAATAAAACACAAAACCTCGGTCAACACCGCCAGGTGTGCTGTAGGAGAGGTTTCGTCGAGTTAGATAGGCAAAGTGAAATTCAGTTCAGGATGGCTGGTAATTTGTGTCCGAAAATTCGAGTAGCTCGAACAGAGACGTTTTCTTCCATATCGTGACTTGCCTTCAGCTGCACAGTAATAATAATGATGATAATAATAATAATAATAATTTACTGCAGTTGGATTGTTACCCGGCGGCAGTGGTTATTTCACATGTATACAAAATATGAATTTGGTTACTACTACTACAATTGCAGCAAAGCAACATATCAGACCAGTGACGTTCATTCTTAAATGAAAAATAAAATTGAAGTTTTCTGCTTTCTGTAAACAGGATTGCTCAGTTAAGCAGTTTCTAGGCTATGGGCAGGGCGACTGGGAATTTCGGCTTCGGTAGCCGCTAGCGGCTTGAGTCTCTTCACATAGGGACCGTACCGACTATGGGATATACTTAAGATTCCTATTCATTGTGTAATGGAGACACTTCGTCCAGAGTATGAAGTGGTCGGGGGGTATAGCTGATCATTCAATCCCATCTATTTCCGAGGTAAAGGCGTAGAACTATGCACCTACTCCCCCATAGATCGTCCTGGCACGGTGTGTTAACGAAGTCAAAGGAAACAAAATATCTTGTGATGAGAGGTTTTCTTTGAAGTGACTATGGACGCTGTTTTCTTCTGCTGTGTGGCGCCGTGTAGCTTAATAGATAAATACCAGCGTTTCGGAGGAAAGTATGTACCACATTTGCGAAGCTGCACGGCGTCACGTGCCAGGAGAAAGCAATCTTTATGCTTTTAGTTTGTATGTTTTTTTAGATAGGAGTTAGAAGGACGAGAAATTTTTAAATGAAAGGTGGTAAACGTTCACCGATTCTGCTCGTAATTTGCTCTTAACTTTTGCCATGAATGTGACTTTTACTTCTCATTAAATGCAGTGCTCTGAGCTGTTGTATCTCGTGTTACTAAGCTGCTTAAGGCTGACCTGCGGAGAGCGAATTTGTACCCTTGAAAGTCTCAAAAGGGGGGAATCCTAACACTGGATTTAAGAGGTCATGGTAACTTATAGACACAGAGAGTTACTCTACATGCAAAAAGAGGTTCATAACAACAACTTTGAATTTGTAGACCCCCTTATTGGAATGCAAATATCACCGGAAAAATCTGAGACGTTGCATTCTTAGGACAAGACCCAGTAAGATGTAAAATTGTTGTGGACAATAAATGTTTACAACAAGTAAAAAATTTTAAATTTCTCAGTTGTGAAATTTCTTCTGAAAACGAAGGGGATATTCAACAAAAACTAGCAAAATTTGCGCAAAAATAGGAAATTCTAAACAACACTTTTAAACCAGCTTTGGTCCAGAAAATTTCAAGAATAAAAGTATATAATGCACCGGCTATATCCCCATTCTTTTTTATGGAAGCGAAAATCGGACTCGTAAAAAAAAAAAAAAGGATGAAAAGCGATAGACATCGATCGAGATAAAGTTTCTCAGAAAAACCGCCCCCCCCCCCCTACACCCTGTTTGACCACGAAAGGAATGAAAAAATTTTGGAAGAGCTGAGAGTAGGACCAGTTGACGAGAAACTAAGAAAATACAAATCAAATTGGCTGCGACATGTAACCAGATTTAACAAAAGCTGGGTGCCGTAAATAATGCTGAGTTATAGACCAATTGGATGAAGTCGACTTGGAAGATCTTTGAAGAGACTATTAGACGAGGCCAAAACAGGTCTGTCAAGACTTCACTCGTGACGGATGATGATGGTGATGATAACGACCTTATTGTTTTCTAGGCGAATATCCGCATGAAATGGGCTGGTCAGAGAAACATTTTTCTTATTATTTTCTAAGGCGTGGGTCTGTGGCTGCTCGGTTGCTCGGATTGCGGATCCTAATCCCGCCTGGGGCTTGGATGCCTGTGTCCTGAATTGTTGTGTGTTGTCAGGTAGAGGTCTCTACGTCGGGCTGATCGCTCGACAAGATGGGGTCCTACCGACTGTGATGTGTCTGTGTTCGTGATACCTCCATAATGAGGAGGCCCTCGTCCATTAAGGGCTGTTGCGCCATTACCTTTCGTTGTTGACCTAAGCACCACAGATGTCACGGAATGTCGCGGCGGATGCAGTCTTTGTATGCGATTAAGTTGCCAAACTGTGGTGAGCGATAGAAACACCTTGTATAAAAGCGCAAATATAATTTGTTAAATGGGCCGGTCCAGCACCATTATAATCCAAAGAAGTTGTTTTTCTCACACTATTCAACTGAAAGACATTCTGCTCTGAAATAAACTCATGTTCTAAAATGTTCTACGCTGGGAATCGTGTAATGTATTTGCTCACATAGTAAATTTAGTTGTTGTTCTACGTCTTTAGTCACCATAATGAAAGCATATGGAGACCTGGAGGTACAGCTCCACGCGGTCTTAATCGCGGCATTTTATCGGAGTGGGTGGCAAGCTTTATGCTCCGACCACTTCCCGTTGGGGAGGCACGCGAGTAGGTCTGAACGCCATGGCACACCGACGACTCCTTTCCCTGTCTCTCAACCGAACCCCAGCTGTTCAGTCACTTTACTGACGGCGCTCTACCGACTGCTGTGTGTTCTAAGCTGCTAGAAATTCAATGCGCAAAGCAGGATGTATTTTACGCATCCCGCTGCTTGTAACTCGTTAAGTCTTTGGACTCTTAGAACACTTAGAGAATATTAAAAATAAAATATAATATCATAACTCATTAATTTCTTCACGGGATCTCACGAAACGTAACATATCCACATGAGCAATGCAACTATACACCAACGTATGTGTACACAGCACTTTTCATCAACCGGTACGCACAGCGGCAAACAATTATTTATTACCAGCAAAGTCGCACATTTGAAGATGCATCGAATGTTTCTGTCTGTTCACTAGGGTATTAAACAACATGCTTGATAACTCTGTAAGCATAAACGTGTAATTTGTTAAACCGAGTCCAGCCGGACTAACGTTTCGTCTGTATCAGTCCTAACAGCAGCAAATGTTCGTAAATCGCTAATGGGACACGTACCACTGACATAATTTCACTTGTTTTCGGAGACACGCCTCGTCACCCGCAGCGCAAACACTTTCATTACGTCACGTGGTATTGAGCAGTGCTGTGCTTGGTTGCCTAGTTGTCGGGGCCAGACAGGGTGAAGGAGAAAGAGTTGTAGGAGTGAGACAGAATGCAGGAGAGCTAGAGGGAGTACCAGTTCGAACAAGCCAGTATCGAACCGGCTGTCGTGGCGTGTGCGTGCAGAGCGCGAAGCTGGTGGAGGAACTAGGTTTTTCCTCTGACATAAGTTTCACGTTTTGAATATCTCATTTTGTTGAATATTTATTTGCACCGAAACAGAACTGTTGTTTAAAGTGCGCGTGTAGTCGTGGTTGAGGTGGGTTCAGCCTGCCTTATATCAGAATGACAGGAGGCTAGAGTCACTTCACCCGTGTCTTTGGGGAAGAACGAACAATGGAGATGCCAGAAGATAGTGACGGAAAAAATGTTAGAGATCCAGGTGGAGGTAAATCAGCATCACCCCAGAAGAAAACTCCCCCCACCACGTTACTGGAAGGCCCGGTAAGAACCGGTAGCCCGGGTTCAACGAGGCTCAAAGATCGAGTTAACTTCTACGAACAGATGTCCGGCACGAAGTCACCGGCTGCAGAAAATATTGCTGAAAAGGGCAGACGCAGCGTTGACGACAACCCTGTGTTCGGTGATGTATCCCAGATCGAGCGTAGCTTGCAGGAAGATCAACTTCGCTGGCGTGTCGAGAGCCCTGACAAGAAGGAGCACGTGAAGCTGAGGTCCACACGTGGGGGTGATGGCGGGTCCCGTCTCACGTCGGCATCCACAGAAGAAAGCAGTAGCAACAGTGAATCGTTCGAAGAAACATTTGAACGAATTGTTGAAGAAGGAGAACTTCTGTCTGGAGGTGCGAAGGTTGTCAAATTCGAACGAATCACGATGCACAAATCTGTCAGGGAATTTACATCTGCGCGCCCAGTCACCCCCGGTTCTGGAGCTGCATCATCGGAAGCTACGATGAGTCGGACACCGTCAGAGGAACATATCCTGCAAGAGGATTCCGCCTATCACACAGTCAGTCATAGTCAACCTAGTGCCAATGGTTACCATACGAGTGTGTCAAAGTCTTCGTCTGTAACTTCGCTGGCCGGGAGGTTTCCTTCTGAAGAAAGTCTGAGGAGGACACCATCCCGGGAGGGGCTGCAGCAGACCGGCGCCAGCGAGTCGGAGGGGGGAAGTCGTTCTGCATCTACAAGCAGCATTGACTGGTATTCCGAGTATCGAACACAGTCCTTCCACAACATGGCAGCGAAACTGGAATATGGCAGAAGTCGTTCTCAGTATGACTCCCGCATCTTGGAAATCAAAGGTACATGTCGCTTCACGTGTGTCTCAAATGTGCAGGTGTTACTTCGCTTTTATATCAGCCTCTTTACTCATTTATGGCGGAGGAAAATGTGTGTCTGAGATCCTTTGAAAATACTGCCCAGTAGCTTGATGTATGGCTTATAAATTCGAAATAAAGCAGTCGTACTGTCCAGTTTACTATTCATGACCAAACGTTGATGAACACGTATTAACTGTGCGACTGAGCTTTTCACTGCGGTGAATATGAAATGTATGGCCTTCGAGGTCTGGTACCTATGTTTATCGGAGAAGGCGGTAATGTTGACATTTGATGTAGTGTCGAGGCATCTGTAACAAGGGAACATAACATAGTCACGTTGATTGTTTAAAGTAAGGTGTTAAATGTTGCCTAAATATACGGTGCAAGGGCAAGTTAATAGCTGACATATGCCATGTAATGATAAGGAAGGTACTGAAACCGCACAGTCACATTAGGTTATGTGTAGACAGACTCGGTAGCTGTCAGGAGTTTGGGTCACACGAAGAATGGAGGGTAGTGTTCTTTTTGTTTCTGTAATTGTCGGAATGTTGTTGTTTAACTGTAAGGGTAGTAACTTAGCAGAGGAAGCGCCCTAAATCAGTGATTTCGAGCGACGAATTGTGTTCAAGACATGGTGGCCTGTGTTTATTTTTCTTTAAGTTTTCCCATTTCTGCGGAACCCAGTAGATAAAATCGAAAAGCGTGTAAATGGGCCACTTCCATATAGTGGCGTACCCAGGAATTTTGTTCGGAGGGGGGGGGGGGTTCAACAAATTCAGTTGAGGACAGAGAACGGGGATCTGGGGGCGGTAGCCCCCTACCCCCTAGTCAAGGGTTCGGG
>Ga0123352_10005726_pt1 | contig 18816 bp, 17 predicted proteins | sample TergutLab28metaG_FD_89700 | JGI IMG/M metagenome (GOLD analysis project Ga0123352, IMG submission 89700) | Labiotermes labralis P1 segment gut microbial communities from Petit-Saut dam, French Guiana - Lab288 P1 | ecosystem: Host-associated > Arthropoda: Insects > Digestive system > Gut ... | reverse complement strand
TTTATGGTTAGTTAGCATATAGACATAAAACATACTTTTATTATAATCTAATTTTTTATTTGGTGCAATTTATTGCGGCTTCGCCTAGATTCTTCGTCGCCACCTTGTGGCTCCTCTGAATGACGTCAGAGACATAACCATCACTAAAAACATCCAAAAATAAACACTAAATTTTACAAATCCATCTAAATCACTTTTCTTATCTCTCTACATCTATTATAATGTCATCATGGCTATACTAAAGGTTAACAATTTATTCAAGCATTATAAGAATGCAAAATATATATCGGCAAGAAACATTTCATTCACGGTTAACGAAGGTGAAATTTTTGGGTTTCTTGGAATTAACGGTGCAGGTAAAAGTACAACAATAAAGTGCATTACTGGAATCATTCCATTCACAAGTGGGGCAATCGAGGTCTGTGACCATAACATTGTCGACGATTCATATAATGCAAAAATGAACTTTGGATTTGTTCCAGACAACCATGCTGTTTATGACAAGTTAACGGGCGTCGAGTACGTTAATTACCTTGCCGACTTGTACAAGGTTCCCGAGGAGCTACGTAAAGAAAACTTCAACCGTCTTTGCAAAATTTTCAATATGGAACATGCCGTGAACAACCAAATCATGGGTTATTCACATGGTATGAAACAAAAGATTTCTATCATAGGTGCATTAATCCACAGCCCAAAGCTTTGGATACTTGACGAGCCTATGGTTGGGCTTGACCCGCAATCTATATTCGAGGTCAAAAACTATATGCGCGAATACGCAAAAAAAGGCAATAGTGTATTCTTTTCAAGCCACAACCTTGACACAGTCGAACGTTTGTGTGACCGTGCGGTTATTGTGCATGGCGGACGTGTTATAAAAGAAATTGATTTAAATGAATACAGAAAGGCTGGCAAAGACCTTGAAAAGGAATTTATTGAAATTACCCAGGCTGCAACAATTGAGCAAAACAACCAAAGACAAATTCTAAAAGAAAAAGAGCAAGAGCTTGCCGCAAAAATAGGCAAAACAAAGGCAAGTAAAGTCATTATGAAAGAAATAAAAGCCGAGCTTGATGCCGAAATCATGGCATCCTCCCCTGTTGCCGAACAAGCGGGAGAATAAAGCCTATGAAAACTGTACTTACTTTAATTAAACTCCAATTCAAAGCTCGTGTTGCCCTTCCCAAGAAAAAGGGTGTGCGTTATTATACAAAACTTGCTTTTGCCCTTGCTGCACTACTTGGACTATTCAGCATGTTTGTCTTTATATATTACCTTCTTGCGGGCGAATTCATGCACATCGACGAACGATTTGACTTGCGTCGTGAATTTTTGATTTTCACTTTACTTGGATTCCAAATTCTGCAAACTATTTTCCTTGTACCCGCACTTGTTAAAACGTTGGATATAAATAATGAACGAGAACTTCTGTTAAAATTACCACTTTCACATCGCCAAATCTTTGCATCAAAAATAATAGTTTCCTATATATACGAGATTTTATTCGCAACCGTAATAATGCTTCCATTACTTATTGCATACGGTTTTGCATCCGAAATGCATTGGGGTTTCTTTGCTTATATTCCAATAATACTTATATTTATCCCAGCAATTCCTTTCTTCATTGCAACACTTTTTGTTTATCCAATTACAAAGATTGTAAATATGATGAGAACACGTGCACTTTTAACTTCTCTTGCATATCTTGTCGGACTTGTAGGTGCCGTGATACTGTACATGCACCTTATCGATTCAACCATGCTTGCAATTCTTGATAGCGGAAGTTTTAGGGAAGAACTTAACTACAGCGCACCCGACATCCGCCATACCGCACGATATTTCTTCCCCCAGGCATTATTTGCCAACCTTATTGATACTCGTTGGTATACCGCATTGTGGAGTTTCTTTGCAATGTTTGGAATAAGTGCCGCACTTTTCACAATTTCTTACTTTATTGCTGGTGCAAATTATAAAAAGACTTATATGGATGAACGTGCTAACTTTTCTACTTTAGGAAGAAAATCTGCTTTCAAGCCACGCCACCCACTCTATGCTACAACAAAAAAGGATGCATTGAATATCTTCCGAAGTTCTAACTATACATTCCAATTCCTTTTGATTGTTATAATCACACCTATTATCGTATTTTATACCAACAGAATCGCAATGTTCTCGGGATGGCAATCATTTAAGAATACTGGAGAGGCACTCATGGCAGAGGATCTTGTATTCGGTGTTTCCATGTTCGTAATGTTAATATTGCTTCCGCTCTCTTCAAGCTTTGCCGCAAGTAACATCACACGAGAAGGTTGGAATATATATCACACCAAACTTATCCCCCAATCCTTTATACGACAACTTATGGTCAAGACTTTGATGGTTTTTATCCCTATATTACTTTCAATCGTAACTACAATATTACTTATGCGTATTCCATATCAACCAGACTTTATGGCTCCACCACAATATGTTGCGTGGGCTGATGCCGCATATTTATTCGGTGTCGCCGTACTCATGACCATTGGATATATTGCACTCGGGACCTATCTTGACCTGCGAAATCCATTATGTAACCAAGTCGGTTCGGGTGAACTCACAAAATCAACTTCACACGTAAATATGATAATGATGAGCGGTCTTCTTATTGGGGCTACGGTAGGTATCTTATTAATATTTGGTGCATATGCCGATGTATTTGTGAACATAAATTGGTTCTTCTTTACCCTTGCATGGCTTGGCACATTTGTCAAATGGGCATTCTTCGGTTTTGCCACATTATTTGCCATAGCGGCATGCCTTCTTCTCTTCTTGCATGGTCCGAAAAGATATCGCACTCTGGAGCAATAAATGAAAAAAATAATTCTTCTCTTATTATTAGTAATCCCAGTCATAATCACACTTCTTGTGTATATGATTGCTGGTTTTATCGCACGTGAAATTCAATATGTAGCAATCACAGGAATACATATTAACTATAATAGTGCAGAAAATGCTGGATTATTTACTGCAAGTGAATGTAATACTATCTTTGAAAGTGATCCTTTGACAGTCGGAGATGAAATTAACTTACGAAATATAATCACAGTTCAACCAGCAAGAGCCCGCTTCGAGAGTCTGCATTTCCAAGTAGTATATGAAGGTACAACAACTGAATCAGAAGCAATCACAGTAATTAATGGTGTTCTAGGGGCAGCCCAATCTACAACAATCGGTACTACCGTTGAAGTACGTGTTATAGTCGACACAAATATCTTAATGACCATTCTTGTACATCGAATTCATGCCTAAATCATCCAAAATTTTATTTATTTGTCATTGTTTGTTTGACAGACACTTTTAAAAAATGTTATTATCTGTTTATAAAGGACGTTTCCTTTTAAAGACTTTTGTAAAGTTTATCTTCCATAAAAAATATCAGGCATCGCCCTGCAGATAATTAACAAAATAGTGATTAAATATGGAAGATAAAACCGAAAACGGTTTATTATCTTTGCAAACAAATACAAACATATAATATAGATTTAAAAGTTAGGAGAATTAAATGAAAAAAAGATTGAAATCCATTTTCTTGTTACCTATTCTTGCCATCTTTGTGGCACCCGTATTTTTTCTTACTGGGTGTCGTGGAGATGATGCGCCAACTTTCTCGCTTGCCACAGCACCAGCAACCCGTAATTTCGTAAGCGAACACAGACTATACACGTTCCCAGCAGTCCGCGGATCAGGACACTTTACATACGAATGGTCAGTTCTTTCTGGATACGAGTTCGCTGCAGTAAATGACTGTGGAACACGCTTCAGAATGATACCTTTCACAGGTCAGACTACTGCTAACATTGTTTTCCGTGCTACTGTAACCGCAGGCACTCGTACAGTAAATCTTAACTATAACCTCCAGGTACGTGACCCTGTGACCAATGAATTTGACAGACTCTTCTCTTCTAATCAGAGCGGAAGGCACACATACCTTGCCCAAGGAATTGCAGCAGAACGAGTATTCGGACTTTGGGACATAGCCGACACAACCCACAACATCTATACCCCAGAAACCGTATATCTTTCTGATTGCGACGGTTACCAAAAGTCTGGTGACACAATGTTCCTTGCATGGAGATACCGTGGTAATGTAAATATTGAAATTCAACTTCTTGACGAAAATGAAAACGTAATTGCAAATCCACAAAATGACGATGTCGTTCAACTTGTAACAAGTACAAATGCAAATGGTGAAATTGACCGAGTCGATATTTCCTTTGTCGGAGCAGGTGTACGTACAATCCGTGCAACAGGTACAAGCACAGACAGCCACAACAACCACGGACTTCCCCCAGCAACTTACTCATTCACATACGACATTCGTGACGCAGTCAACGCATTTGTATTTGACGAGGTAAGAGAGGTTGAACGAAATGCACGTTTTGATTACATCCTTAACGGAGTTTTCTGTACAAGAACAAACACACAATTAATTGATCCAATATCAGAACAAGAAGCCGCAGCATTCTATACCCCAGTTGCAAGCAGACTTTTCTCTAACAGATTTGCAACAATACGTCGTACACATGCATTACCAATTTCTGGAAGTGTAAGTACATATACATTCGCAGAATTCGAACGTTGGGCACCCGCATTTACTTATCGTGACCTTGTTATCCGAGACAACATGCGTACATGGGAAGAAGCAACTTGGTTCTTTGGTAATGTATTTGGAAACGGACACCAAATTGACGCAACCCCATATTCTACAAATGCACAACAAAGAGTCCGAAATGCTCATGGAAGTAAAAGCATGGGCGGTGGTGCAGGACTTGAACAACAAGATATGCGAGGCCGAAGAGGTTCTGGCTGGTGGGAAAGATACGCATTCTATATGCTTGGCAACTTTACAACACTTGATAATATTACATTGATTGGTATGACAACAAGATGGGATGGACACCCAATCCAAAACATAGCTAACTACAACACAATAAGTGTCCTTGGTACAAGTAACCTTGGTGGCGTACATTTCGATTGGCAAAATGGGAACAGACATGACGAAGGTGTATTCCAACACGGTATGTATACAGCAGGAATCCGAATTCAAAACAGTATCCTTGAACGTGGTTTCATTCTTGTAGGTGTAAGCTATACACCTAACCAAGAATATCCAGTAACTATTGACACATCGGTACTCCGTTACGCTGGCTTTACAGGCGTTTGGGGAAGAAGTTGGTCAGGAGATGAATATGGTTTATATGTCCGTGAAAATAATATTCTTGGTCAAGTAGATGGATTATACGAAAGACCAAACAGCCCAGTCCGTCCAGGTCTACCAAAAAAATTCGGTAACTTCATCGAGACAAGAAACTTGACAGTATACGAAATAGCAACGGCAGCAATAGTCATAGACGAAAACATCGGAGGAACACATGTAACTGTATCAGGTGAAAACAATAACTTCCTTACATGGCTTCGACTCTCAGACCTTATACTTCCAAGTTTCAGACTCCCTGGCACACACTTCTCTTCTATTACTACAATTGATGCTGCTCCACTTGCACAAAATGCCATCGGTGAACTTCTCGCAGACCCAGCAAATAGCCACGGTCATGTCCCAGAGGGAAACACATCTTGGTTAAACCTTTTATACCTTTCAATCGAAGAACAACAAAATAACACAATAAGCTTCAACAATTCAAACCTTACCCTTGGACACACTCCAGACATGTTCATAAACTTTGAAGTCTTTGTTGGATTCGAAGCAGCAGGCGGAGTGGCAGACGGACTGTTCATAAACGCATATTTGTTCACAGTTCCAACACCAAGCTCCACACACCTCATTACACACACAAGACAACGTGAATTGTTCCAAGGTCTGCATGGTGGTATCCCAGGATTAATTAATTCTAAAAACATAAACAATAATTAATCAACATACTTCATAAAACGAACCAATGCGGTTCGTTTTTTAATTTGCTACAACGAACAGTTGTTGGACACAAGACAGCATCATGAATATACTTGTATTAATCTTGCAAGAAATCAAAATAAGGAGATATTAACATGGAAAAAGAAAAAATATGTATGTGTCCAAATTGCACATGCGACAAATGCCCATGCACACCAGCCGAATGCAAATGTAAACCAGAATGTTATTGTGATTGTGGCTGCACCAAACAAGGAGAATAGAAATGATAGATACATCAATCATCGGTACAAGAATTGCAGACGGACGCAAAGCAAATGGGCTTACCCAAGCACAATTTGCCGAACAATTAAATGTAACTGGGCAATGCGTTGGTAAATGGGAACGAGGCGAAAGCCTGCCCGACATTTTCACACTTGGTAAAATCGGCGAAATAATCGGAACAAATGACATTTGCTATTTCCTTGGTAAACCACCATGTGCTTGTACATGTGGTTGCTGTGATTGTTGTAAGAACTGAATATCAAAAAACGACCAATTGGTCGTTTTTTGATTTATATAGATTATTAGTTTGCCTTTGCCGCAGCACGCTCGCCAGCAATTTTTTCAGCAACGTTTCTTGGAACTTCTGCGTAATGACTGAACACCATGTCGAATGTTCCACGTCCTTGTGTAAGGCTTCGGATGTCACTTGCATAACCAAACAATTCTGAAAGTGGAATAAGTGCCTTGATAATTTGTGTACCTTGTCTTGCGTCCATACCTTGCAACTGTCCACGACGCTGGGATACGTTACCCATAACATCACCAAGATAATCTTCTGGGGTTTCAATTTCCATAGCCATAATAGGCTCGAGAATAACTGGATTTGCTTTTCTTGCAGCCTCTTTGAATGCCATAGAACCAGCAATCTTGAACGCCATCTCGGAAGAGTCAACATCGTGATATGAACCAAATGTCAATGTTACTTTAAAGTCAACAGTCTCGTACCCTGCAAGAACACCTGACATCTTCGCTTCTTTAATACCTTTGTCAACCGCTGGGATGAATTCTTTTGGAATTACACCACCAACAATCTTGTCAACGAATTCGTATCCTGTACCTGGCTCTTTTGGTTCCAATACAATTCTGACGTGTCCGTATTGACCTTTACCACCAGATTGTTTAACATATTTGTGTTCCATCTCGACGGTGTCACGGATTGTTTCACGATACGCAACTTGTGGTTGACCAACATTTACATCAACTTTGAACTCACGCTTCAATCTGTCAACAATAATCTCAAGGTGCAATTCACCCATACCTGCGATGATAGTTTGGTTTGTTTCTGGGTCTGTGTATGTTTTGAATGTTGGGTCTTCTTCTGCAAGTTTAATCAAAGACATAATAAGCTTTTCCTGCATTGCCTTTGTTGCAGGCTCGACCGCAAGGTTAATAACAGGCTCGGCAAATGTCATTGCCTCCAAGATAATTGGCTTTGATTGGTCACAAAGTGTGTCACCAGTAACGGTGTCCTTTAATCCAACGATCGCACCGATGTCACCCGCACGAAGTTCGGTAATCTCGGTTCTATTATTTGCGTGCATTTGAAGAATTCGACCTACACGTTCTTTTTTGTCTTTTGTGCTGTTCATTACATAACTTCCAGCTTCCAACACACCGCTGTAAACACGGAAGAAACACAATCTTCCAACAAATGGGTCGGTAGCAACTTTGAATGCAAGACCAGCAAATGGCTCGCCATCCCCAGATTTACGAACATCCTCGTCACCTTTTGGTGTAACACCCTTAATAGCAGGAACATCCAATGGTGAAGGCAAGTAATCAACAACGGCATCAAGCAACTTCTGGACACCTTTGTTTTTGAATGATGAACCACATACAACAGGGTTAAATTTCATAGCAATACATCCAAGACGGATACCACGCTTGATTTCCTCTACTGTGAACTCTTCACCACCAAAGAATTTTTCCATCAATGCATCATCGGTTTCGGCAACCGCTTCGATCAGCTTTGCACGGTATTCATCAGCCAGCGCCTTCATGTCGGCAGGAATGTCTGTTTCCTCCATATCTTTTCCAAGGTCATCTTTATAAATTGTTGCTTTCATTGTTACAAGGTCAACAACACCTTTGAAATCCTTTTCGGCACCGATTGGTAATTGTATTGCAAGTGGATTTGCCTTTAAACGGTCACGCATAGTCTGAATAGCACGTAAAAAGTTCGCGTCATCACGGTCCATTTTGTTTATATAAGCAATTCTTGGAACGCTGTATTTGTTTGCCTGGGACCATACTTTTTCACTCTGAGGTTGTACCCCTGCCCTTGCACAGAATACGGCAACCGCACCGTCAAGAACTTTCAAAGAACGCTCGACCTCTACTGTAAAGTCAACGTGACCTGGTGTGTCGATAACGTTAATTTGGTGACCTTTCCATGATGTGGTTGTCGCCGCAGAAGTGATTGTAATACCACGTTCTTGCTCTTGAACCATCCAGTCCATAGTTGCACCACCGTCGTGAACCTCACCAATCTTGTGGCTTTTACCACTATAAAACAAAATACGTTCTGTCGTAGTTGTCTTTCCCGCATCAATGTGCGCCATAATTCCAATATTACGGTAATCTTTCAAATCAACTGTTCTTGCCATGTAAAAATTATCTCCTTTTTAGTTTATAGCCAAACGGCTTTTATACAATAGAGACAATATAACATAAAAACAAGGTTTTAAGCAAGTAAAAATTTATCATGTCATCCTTCGACTCGGTCGTAACTCGACTGCGTAGAACCCCGACCAGGATGACAAAAAACCCACCGCCATGCATGTCATCCTGAGGGACCGAGCAAAGCGAGGGAGTCGAAGGATCTAGCGAGCCCGAGCTAAGCGAGTGGGCGATGCGTAAAAACGGAAAGTGTTAGCGCAGATTCAAACTATACGAGAGGTCCTTCCACGACGGATTCATTGATTTAATAAGTTTTTCTTTCTTTTGCCTTGTCCAACCCTTTAACTGTTTCTCTCTTAAAATGGCGGATTCTATAGATTCCGTATATTCGAAATATACAAGTTGATAGCATCTATATTCAGATGTAAACCCATGTTCATTATTCCTGTGTTCATATAATCTTCTCTGCAAATCGTTGGTAACACCAATGTACAAAGTAGTTTTATCATAGTTTGTTAAGATGTAGATGTAATACATGCTGTAGTATAACATAACATAACTTTCTTTTTACGCTTCGCTAGATCCTTCGACTCTCTCGCTTCACTCGGTCGCTCAGGATGACATATAAACAAAAAACCCCTCATCACAGGGGTTTTTATCTATAATCAAAATTAGGTAATTACTTTGAACCAGCTTCTTTCTTCACAACGCCAGCTACTGTCAACGCAACAAGCATTACACCTGAAAGCGTAAAGACAAGGTATCCGATTGTGTTAAACGCAGCCATCAAACCATTGTTTGGGTTGAAAGTACCTGTGCCTGTACCCCATGTTGTTGCAGGGATTGTGCCAAGCACAGCCGCCACAAGAACAAGAGTAAGACCAACCGCCGCAGCAACCGCAGAAAACAAAATAGCTTTCTTAGACTCGCCGCCAGCTTTAATCACACTAACAATTACAAGACCTGTAAATACTACACCCGAAAGTACAGCAATAAGGTATCCAACTGTTGTGAAAGCGTTGTTAAGTGTAGTTGGGTTGAATGTGGTCAAATCGAATGTGATGCTTCGAAGGATTCCCGCAGTCAAAACCAATACAATACCAACGCTTAATGTGATTAATGAAATTAACATCAGTTTTTTCATTTTACCTCCTTATTGGTAATCTAGCATATTATATGAATTTATCCAAATAAAAATACGGGAAAGTTGGAATTACAAGCAAAGTCACCATCTCCTTCAATCCATCTCGATGACCTACAAAATTTGCTATTAAAAAAAGAGTCCTCTCGAACTCTTTTTACGTTTAATGTTTCACATTTATCGTTTAACGTGCTATTACCACTTGTAATGTGCAAAAGCTTTGTTTGCCTCAGCCATTTTGTGGACTTCTTCCTTTTTCTTGAATGCTCCACCAGTTTGGTTGTATGCATCCACGATTTCACCAGCTAATCTTTCTTCCATTGTCTTTTCACTTCTCTTTCTTGAAAAGTTTACAAGCCAACGAATTGCAAGTGTTTGGCGTCTTGCTGGACGAACTTCCATAGGAACTTGATAGTTACTTCCACCAACACGACGTGCCTTTGTTTCAAGTAATGGCATAAGATTCTCAAGAGCTTGTGTAAATGTTGTCATTGCATCCACGTTTGTTTTCTTTGCAGCACGTTCAAACGCACCGTATACAATCGCTTGTGCTGTACCCTTTTTTCCATCCAACATGATTTGGTTGATAAGCTTTGTTACAACTGTACTCTTGTAAATTGGATCTGGTAATACTGGTTTTGGTGGTATTCCACTTCTTCTTGGCATAATTTATATCTCCTTTTTGTAACGTGACTTTGTCACGATTTATATTTCACGCGTGCCTCGCGTTACTTATCATATTCATCTCAACCGACCGTAGGGAGCGGAGAAATCTAGCGTAGCGAATGCGTACAAATCACTTCTTCGCTTTCTTTGCACCGTATTTTGAACGTGCCTGTTCACGCTTTGCAACACCTGCGGTATCCAAAGTTCCACGAACGATGTGGTAACGCACACCTGGCAAGTCCTTTACACGACCACCACGTACAAGAACGACGCTGTGTTCTTGAAGGTTGTGTCCGATTCCAGGGATGTAACATGTACCCTCTTGCTTGTTAGAGAAACGCACACGTGCAACCTTTCGAAGAGCCGAGTTAGGCTTCTTAGGTGTAGTTGTTTTAACCTGTAAACATACACCACGCTTTTGTGGGCAATTTTCAAGAATAGGTGACTTTGATTTGTTCACACTCTTCTTTCTTCCTTTTCTTACCAATTGGTTCATTGTTGGCATATCTGATTAATCTCCTTCTCCACGCGCAAAAAATTACGCAATCCGATTAGGTATTTTAACACAACAAAACATGGCACGTCAAGGACTTTATTGGTATAATCACATTACCTAGACGGCAAGTCCAAAAGGTTTGGAACACAAAAGGTTTAATGATAGACTTATGACATATCCTATATTATAGATAGAAGGAGAATTAAAATGAGAGGATGCAAGCTCACAGTCGCAATAATTACAATAATCCAAGCTGTATTTGCAATTGCAGGTGCCGTATTCACGCTCGTCGTTGGAATAATATTTGTCGCAGGAACCAACCAAGACGCAACTGGATGGGAAGCTCTTGGGAACGCTCTTGGCGCGTTACTGGGTGCATTCATGATCGGAGCCAGCGTTGTTGCACTCCCATTCGGTATAATCTATCTCATACTTGGAATAAAATTCACAAGCCGCAAACCAAATCGCGGAATTGCAATTACATTAATAGTCCTTAACGCACTTACTGTCTTTGGAGTATTCACTTTCGAGCCAGCAGGAATAACGACTGGATTGTTTGGAATTGCTATGATAGTACTTACCAGTATCTATTTATCAAAACTTGGAAAGTATCAACGCGAACAAGCATCACTCCCACCTGCCGAACAAGAACACAACTTTGACCCAGTAACAGGCAAACCACTTAAAAAAGTAAGAACATGAAAAAAGGCGTAATGCCTTTTTATTACCGCTAACTCTTATATCAATCCCTACTCCGCACCTTCAACTCTCTCTCCGCTTCCCTGCTTATATCCCTTTCCTTTAATACTTGTTTCTTGTCATAGTTCTGCTTCCCGCGTGCCAATCCAATTTCGCACTTTGCCAACCCACGCGAATTAAAATACATTTTTGTAACTACTGCGGTCACACCTTTCGACAATAACGCCTTATGGAATTTGTCAAGTTGCGCCCGACTTAATAATAATCGCCTTCTTCTTCTTGGGTCTTGTTCTTCTGACCTTGATTTTTCATATTTTGAAAAATGTGCGTTGTTAAGCCAAGCCTCGACCCTTCCACCTTTTTCTTTTGATTCGAAATAAACAAAACTCTCGCCCAAGTTCACAGTACCAACACGCGCACTTTTAACTTCCCATCCCAAAAGCTCAAGACCCGCCTCGACCTTGTCCTCTATAAAATAGTTATGGAAAGCCTTTTTGTTTTGCGCTATTGATTTCATATTACACCCACCGCACATCTTACTTTATCTAATACCTTTTTAGCACGCCCCCCTGCCTTCTCCGCACCATCCAACAAAACCTTTTCGACCTCGTTATAATTCGCCATGTAATATTCATACTTTTCACGCAATGGCGCAATCTCTCTCTCAGCTACACGGAATAATTCCTTTTTCACGTCTCCCCAACCAACACCAGTTTTAAACTTTTGCTCCATTACCTTTAGCTCTTCTTTTGTTGCAAATAACTTATATATCTTGAAAATATCCATGTCTATACTTTTCGGCTCGGTCGGCAACGATGAATCGGTTACGACTTTTTTAACATAGCTCTCAAGCTCCTTACTCGAACAAAACAATGGAATCTGGTTTCCGTAACTTTTACTCATTTTTCGCCCATCAAGACCTGGCACCACCGCCACGTCATCCTTGATTTGTACTGCAGGCACAGTCAATATATCACCATGAACCGCATTAAACGCACGTGCAATACTTTGTGCGATTTCAACATGTTGTTTTTGGTCTTTGCCAACTGGAACATGAGTGGTACCAAACGCCAATATATCGGCAGCCATCAACACAGGATAATTGAAAAGCCCCATATTGACTTCCTCGTCACCTTTGCCCTTGTTTTGTACGATGTCTTTGTACGCATGCGCACGATTTAATAAACCCTTTGGTGTATAGTTACTTAAAATAGTCGCAAGTTCAAAAATTTCTGAAACCGAACTCTGGCAATAAAATGCCGTTTTATTAACATCAAGCCCACACGCAAGCCATGTACACGCAATTTCGCGAACATGCTGTTTAAGCTCTTTCGCATTTTTTACCGTAGTCAACGCATGATAGTCGGCAATAAAAAGAAACGATGCATCCCCACTTGTACCAGCCGCACCAACCGCAGGTTTTATAGCACCAAAATAATTCCCCACATGTGGAACCCCAGTCGGCTTTATTCCCGTAAGTACTGTTTTCACAATATAACTCTCCTTTTCCGTCATCCAGAGGAGCGAAGCGACGGTCGCACGGTCGCGAGGCGAACAATTAATAATTTCCATAATGCGCGTTGACGAAGTCAACTGGGATCTAGGCGAAGCCGCAATATATTTTACCAAATATAAAACGGTCATATTTTTGAAGACTGGATTTAATGCGGCTTCGCCTCGGTCATTCTGGATGACAAAACTTATTTCCTTTCACACAACCATATTTCTTGACGAATAGTGTTTCTTATCTTTTCTGCATCTTTAATACCGAACTCCACACTTTTCCCATCACGCATATTTTTCACACTTATCTTTTCACTTGTAATCTCTTTCTCACCAATTATTACCACAAACGGAATTCTACCCTTGTCCGCATATTCCATTGCTTTTCCGACACGTCCATCGTTCCAAGTCAATACACTTATGCCCTCATCACGCAACTTTTTTGTGAATTCAACAATTAAATGATTTTCCACCATAGGCACAATCATCAAATTCACATTAGACATTTCCTCGGACTTCATCTCGGTTTCCAAAACCTTCATAATTGGCTCTAATCCAAAACTCATTCCCACCGCAGGATATTCAAGCCCATTATCAATCCATTCAGTAATAATTTTGTCGTAACGACCACCACCACCAAGACTTGATGCTATACGCTTTGCCTTGTCAAAAACTTCCCAAACGGTTCCAGTATATATATTAAGCCCACGTGCAAGATGCGGTGCAAACACACAATTTCCACTTACTCTATGCAATTCAAGTAATCTTTCCAATTCGATAATTTCATCAATCTTTTTTGGATTTTCAAAACCTTTTAATAACTTGTCAAGTTGTGGCTTAGCAATAATTTTACCAAGTTCGGCTTCCAATTCTTGCCTTGTAATCTTTTTCATCTTGTCGACAATTCCAATAACACTCTCGACCTTGTTTTCTGCAACACCCGCATCCAAAATGATTTGTGTTAACATTTTGCGATTGCCGTATTCAATTACGGGTTCAATTCCAAGCCGTTTATATATATCCACAGCCATGGCGATCATCTCTGCCTCGACCGCTATACTCTTATCACCAACAACATCAATATCACATTGATAAAACTCACGCACGCGACCAGCCTTTACAGGTCCGTTACGCCAAACTTTACCAATCTCGAATCGCCTGAATGGCATTTTCAGATTCCTATTCATTGCAATAAACTTACAAAAAGGCACAGTCAAATCATAACGTAAGCCAAGATCGCGTTCGCCTTGGTCTTTTATTTTGTAAATCTCACGAACTATTTCGGCACCCTCGTCATACTTGTGGCTTAGTGTTTCTAAATAATTAAGCTTTGCCGTTTCAAGTGGCATATATCCATAACTTCTAAAACTCTGCTCTAACTTATTAACAATATCTGTCTTTAAAAACATAGTACCAGAGTACAAATCATTCGCACCCTTTATATTCGTTGGTTTAAATTTAGCCATAACCGATTATAGCATAAAATGTTGATTTTGATAAATCAAAACTTGTTTCTTTGCAAAATAAGTGAAAGCATGCTAGAATCAAACATTATGAAAAGAAAAATTCTAATCGGTCTTTCATGGCCATACGCAAATGGAAGATTACACATCGGTCATGTGGCATCTTCGCTTCCAGCCGATGTTCTTGCCCGTTACCATCGCCTGGTCGGAAATGATGTTTCTTTTATTACTGGATCGGATTGTTATGGTACACCCATCTTGGTTGCCGCAAAAAACGAAGGTATTACACCATTACAACTATCCGACAAATATCATGCACATCATACCGCAGACTTTAAATCAATCGGATTTACTTTTGACAACTATACAAAAACAACAAGCCCATACCACAACAAATTTGTTGCCGATTTTCATGCACAAATGTACCGCGACAATCCCCTTATATACGCAAAATCTGCAATGCAATTATATTGCGAGGATTGCAACAAATACCTTCCCGATCGCTATGTCGAGGGAGTATGTCCACATTGTAAAGAAAACGCAAAGGGCGACAGCTGTGATGGTTGTGGTAAAATTCTTGAACCCGAAGATTTGCTTGAACCGAAATGCAAACTATGCTCAGGCTCTCCCGTTCCACGCAATACTCGCCAACTTTATTTAAAATTATCTGCACTTGAAAAGCAAATTCGAGACCATTATGATTTCCGCAAAGATACATGGGCAAATAACGCAGTTGGACTTACTGGTCGTTATTTAAACGAAGGACTCATCGACCGTGCAATTACAAGGAATATTGAATGGGGCGTACCGCTCCCAGCCGATGCAAAAGAAATATTCAATCTTGATGCAAACGAATTTAACGAAAAGAAAATCTATATCTGGGCAGAAAACGTACTTGGTTACTTGTCTGCAACAGCCGAATTTTGCGAGAAGACTGGACGTGATTGGCGCGAATTCCTTTTATCATCATCTGGCAAACATAATTGCGAGGGTTGTCCTGGCGCCAAGAAGGCATCATGTAAATCAATGCCTCCTCTCCATTATTACGTACATGCAAAAGACAACATCCCATTCCACAGTATAATCCTGCCAGGATTATTACTCGCAAATTCACGCGGAGAACAAAGTTACCATCTTCCTGATATTATTGTGTCAAGCGAGTACGTAAAAATAGTAGGCGACAAGATGAGCAAGTCAAAAGGAAATTTAATAACCATTGAAGAGCTTGTATCACAATATGACACCGACATGATTCGTTATTATTTCCTACGCAATGTTAACGATAAAAAGGATGTAAACTTTACACAAGATGATTTTATTGCCGTAATCAATGCCGAGCTTGTAAATGGTTTTGGAAACCTTGTCAACCGAACATTATCATTTATAAAGACAAAGATGGATGGTACGTTGAAGAGTTCAAAACCCGACAAGGCGGTAATCACAGAAATAGAAAAAACATTTACCGATGTCGGCGAATTAATCCACGCAGGAAAAATTAACCGAGCATTGGTACGAGGATATGAACTTGTAACGACTGGAAATAAACTTTTTGACGAATATGCACCATGGAAATCAATAAAAGAGAATCCAGAAAAATGCAACCAAGACATATTTACCATTGTCACAATTATCGCAAACCTTGCAAATATTTTGTCACCGTTTATCCCAAATGCAACAAAAAAAATCGCCGAGTGGTTGAGTGTACCGCAAGACGATTTCAATATTCATATTCCAACCAAGACCATAACAATAAACGAAATCGAAGTCCTTTTCAAAAGACTTTGATTATGCACTTACATCTCGTCCAACAACTTGTTTTTGTCGCATAGACAACATGTCTTTTTCTGTTACAATGTTCTCAACATCTTCCCAAGCCATTTTTCTATACCCAACTTCATTATATTCTTTGCCATACACCAGAACCGAACCGTCTTCCATAATCTTGACTTTTGTTACTTCGGTTCCAAACCTGTCCTTGCAATACTCACTTGCAAGATGAACCCGCTCGTCATTCGATAAAATTGGCTTCTCATTAACCAAACTTAACTGTGTACCACTATTCATAATTGTTGGCTTGGACTTTTTCATAATATCATCCTCCTCTTTTGCAAAATAAAACCCCACCAAAGATAATTCCTTGTATGGGGTTTTAATATTTATAAATTCGAAGCCATATCCATTTCACGTACAACTTTCGAGTACTCATCCTGCGATAATTCAGCACCGTGCGTCTTTTTAATTGACTTAAGCTTTGCAATTTGTCTACCAAGTTCGGACGATTCTTTTTTCAATCCATTTATAACAATGTATGGCGTACTTTTTGCTTCTTCATAACTAACTATCACATCAAGAAGTCCATGTTGTCTATCTTGGATTTCACGAATTCTTTCGCCAACATTTACATGGGGTTCTATGCCAAGATATCTATCCACATCCAATTCTGGACCGATATCTCGTGGTGACACAGTTTCAAAGACCGATGGGTTATCGGCAACCCATTCTTCGTCTGTGACTATGTACCTTCCACCTGCGTACTGGTCTCTATATTCCCTTTTTTTCATAACTCTATTATAACAAAAAACACCACTAAAGTCAATATTCATACCCTGAAATCAAAAGATGCATACTCCTATAACATTTCGCCACAATGATTACAAAAGCTGCTATTCGCTATAACATCTTCGCCACATTCCCTGCACTCGAGAAACCCACCTTGGTTTCTGTTATTGCGTCTTTGCGGTCTTGGAGTTGACTCAAAATCACTTTCTCTTGCCATTATACTTGTTCTTGCAACACCAACATCACCAATTAATTCATAACCTGATAAATTGCCTGTTTCAATAAGTCGTTTTACCACCAATGAAACTTGTGCAGGTCCCGCGAATGCCGACAACGAAAGTGAATCCAAGGCTACTTTTTCATTTGCACGAACTTCGTTCATAAGCGTGACAATTTTACTTGGGGCAATCTTTAATGCACCCATAACACTCGCCAACACAAAACTAAAAAATATACAACCCATACCAACAAAGATAAGTGGTGATGGTCCAAAAGTATCCGAATTCACAGACATAACAATTCCCGTTACCAAAACACCAATTGCCAAAGGAATCAATAACAATGAAAGAACAATTCTCCGCGTCGCCCGCCTGTTCACACTTTCCATATTCGGACGAACCCGTGCCGCCAAATTCCCAACATATACTGCCCCATTAAAGTGCATCCCATGCATATTAGAATGCCTGTGATGATTGTTCATGTGCATATTGTGATGCATATGATGGTGCGAATGATGCCCACCATGATGATGTGAATGATGAAAACTCATACCTTATTATATATGCCACCGCAAATTAAAACAACAAAAACATCCATCACTCATCATCCAGAGAAGCCAAGACCACGAAGAATGACGTAATAAAAGACTTGTCTACTTGCAAATACACTCCTGCCTAGAAACTCAACTTCATAACCCGCCGATTCACACACAAAAAATAAAACCACAAGCAAATTCGGCGGAACAACAAAAAACCCCTCACAGTTCCACAACCGGTGAGAGGTTTTTATAAGATTATCTTTGATGACTTTAATACCAAGTAACCGTTCAAACAATATATTTCGTTACACTAGATAATTAATAATGTATATGGTAGATACAAATCCGAGCAAAATATCTGTAGGATCCATAGATATAATCCCAGAAATGATTGTCCTATTATTAATTTTCGACTTTTAAAAAGTGTTGGTTTCCTGTATTCCAAGGAAACATATCTCTTAAAAGGAGGTGATCCAGCCGCACGTTCTCGTACGGCTACCTTGTTACGCCTTAACTCCAGTTATCAGTTTCACCTTAGCCACCTGCCCCCGTAAACGGTTAGCACAGTGTCTTTGGGTGCCCCCAACTCCCGTAGCTTGGCGGGCGGTGTGTACAAGACCCGGGAACGCATTCACCCCGACATGCTGATTCGGGATTACTAGCAAATCCAACTTCATGTGGGCGAGTTGCAGCCCACAATCCGAATTGAGATAACTTTTTTGTGATTTCCTCCACATTACTGTATCGGGACACTTTGTAGTTACCATTGTAGCACGTGTGTAGCCCAAGACGTAAGAGGCATGATGATTTGACGTCATCCCCACCTTCCTCCATATTGCTACGGCAGTCTCGCTAGAGTGCCCAACTTAATGCTGGCAACTAACGACAAGGGTTGCGCTCGTTATCGGACTTAACCGAACATCTCACGACACGAGCTGACGACAACCATGCACCATCTGTCAC